>Ga0335081_10001670_pt1 | contig 35398 bp, 34 predicted proteins | sample Lox_Sample_35_FD_206713 | JGI IMG/M metagenome (GOLD analysis project Ga0335081, IMG submission 206713) | Soil microbial communities from Loxahatchee National Wildlife Refuge, Florida, United States - Lox_Sample_3.5 | ecosystem: Environmental > Terrestrial > Soil > Wetlands | place: USA...
CGGAGGTGTGCGGCTATGGATATCAAGGTATTGTCGACGGCTCCTGTTGTTGAAATCGATGGTGTGAGATACCATCACCATCCGAATGGCGGTGGCATGGTCGCTGAGCACGCGCAGGTCGAGGATTCCGTCTATGTCGGTCCCTTTGCCAAAATATGCGGTCATTGCAGGCTGAGGGGAGAGGTGTTTGTGTTCGGAAACGCCTGGATCTTCGACAAGGCGGAGGTTACGGGGAGGGCAGAGATATTTGGGAATGCCCGGGTCTTCGGAAATGCCAAGGTTCAGGGTGACGCCAAGGTGTATGGGTCCGCAAGCGTCTATGGCGACGCGGTCGTGAGCGGCTATGCGGAGATCGCGGAGAAGGCTGAAGTAGGAGGTACGGCACGGATCTTTGGGAATGCGCGTGTCGGCAATGATACGAAAGTTCTCGGGGAGGGTGGCGCAAGCAAGAGAGCGGCATAGGGACCGGAAAAAACATACAATTAATAAAAAAAGAAAAAGGGACGGTGCAGACACCGTCCCTTTTTTGTTGCCGGTTGGCTCAGGGTCACTTAGACCCCGAACGGCTTTGCGTAGAGCAGAATGAGGACCACGACCAGCGTATAGATGGCGAGCGACTCGATGAGAGCCAGACCCACGATCATGGTGGTCATGATCTTGCCCGAGGCTTCCGGGTTCCGGGCGATGCCTTCCACCGCGCGGCCGATGCCGAGGCCCATGCCGATGCCGGTGCCGAGAGCGGCGATGCCGATGCCGATCGCCGAGGCGAAGGCCACGGTGCCAAAGAACGAAAACTTGGCCGCATCTGCCGAAGGAGCCGCCGCTTCTGTTGCGAATGCTGCGGACGCAACGAGCATGAGGCCTGCCACGAGAACCATAATTGCAGAGATCTTCTTCATGTGATTTGCCTCCTTTCTTCAGGGGTCGACTGCTTGCCCGGAATCGTGCCGGATTACTACCTCCCGCGGGCTCTTTCCATGGGAAAGAACAGCAGCCCCGGGGTATCGATGATTTTTAGTGATGCTCCCCGCCGAGGTGTGCTTCCTCAATGGAGCCGGAAAGATACAGCATGGTCAGGAGCGTGAAGACGCCGGCCTGCACGAAAGCAACCAGAAGGCCCAATCCCAGGATCGGAACCGGAGCGATATAGGGTGCGAGCAGGGCAAGCACGAGAAGCAGCTTATGTTTGGCCACCATGTTGCCGAAGAGACGGAAGGTGAGCGACATGACGCGCGCGAAGTGGCTGATCACCTCAATAGGGAGCATGAGCGGCGCAAGCCCCCACATGGGGCCCATGAAATGCTTGACATAGCCGATGCCGTGCCTTCTGACGCCGATATAGTGGGTCGCGGTGAATGATACGAGCGCCAGTGCAAGCGTCGTATTGATGTTGGCTGTTGGCGAGTCGAACCCGGGAATAAGCCCCAGGAGGTTGCAGACGAGTATAAACAGGAAGAGAGATCCCACCAGAGACAGGTAGTGCCGACCCTCCGGTCCCATGATATCGACGACGAAATTTTCCAGAGCGCCGACCACGGTTTCGAGCAGGTTCTGCACTCCCGTGGGCGCATCTCTTTTTAGCGAGAAGCGTGCAGCAAGGGACAGGCCGATCAGAATGGCCATCGCTAGCCACGAGTAGGTAACATGCTCGGGAATATGATGGATCTCTGGTAAGAGCAGCGGTCCTTCTTTCATGGTTCTACTCCTTTTATGCGTGCAATGACAGAAAAAATTTACAGGAAGGCCTGTTTTTTGTCAAGAAAAAAGCCGGAAAAGAACCATAAGAATTCTTAATAATCATATGCAAGTTAATTATTGGACGTTTCGTGAAATCGATCTCACGCTGCCGGACCATTCATCGGTGGGTATTGCTCCCTGTTGTCGGCTCGGCAATCCAGCGGGAGCACGGGCACGAGGGATAATGAAAAATCGGCGGGTCACCCGGTTGAGAATGTATGGGCGCTGCTTCTGGCAGGTACCCCAAAAGGGGACTCATCGAAATGTCTGGGAAAGGGAAAAAGATGCTGATGGTGCGGGAGAGAACAATGAACGGTCTAGCCTCGGGCGGGCATTGGTTAGACGGTCATGATCTCTTTTTCTTTGTGTTCCAAGAGCTCATCGATTTTCTTAATATAGCTGTCTGTTGTCTTCTGGATCTCGTCCTGCAGCTTCTTTGTTGCGTCTTCGGAGACGTGGGCGTCCTTGTCCTTGCTTTTCTTCCTGATCTCGTCGTTCACATCCCTTCGGATGTTTCTGATGGCAACCCGGCAGTCCTCGGCCAGCTTTTTTGCATGTTTTACGATTTGCTGCCTGCGCTCCTCGGTGAGTGGAGGTATCGTGAGGCGGATGATCTTTCCGTCGTTCGAAGGGGTGAGCCCGACATCGGATTTTAATATGGCCTTCTCGATCTCACCGAGCATCTTGGCTTCCCATGGCTGGATCGTGATCTGGCGAGGATCGGGCACTGCCATGTTCGCAACCTGGCTGAGGTGCGTCGGTGTCCCGTAATAGTCAACCGTAATGCCATCCAGTATGCCGAGCGAAGCCCTGCCGGTCCTGAGGGTGGCAAGCTCTCTCCGCAGGACATCGAGGGCCTTATTCATTTTGTCCTCGGCCTTCTTTTTTAGCTCGTTAACCATTGTTCCTCCCGATGACGAGAGTCCCGATCTTTTCGCCCAGAACGATCTTCCTGATGTTGCCGGGGACCGTCAGGTTGAAGACCAAAATAGGAAGATTGTTGTCCATGCACAGGGAAATGGCCGTCGCATCCATGACGCGAAGGTCCTTCTGAAGAACGTCGATGTACGTCAGGGAGTCGTATTTGCTGGCTGTCTTGTCCTTCATGGGGTCCGCGGTGTAAACGCCGTCCACCTTGGTAGCCTTCATGATGACTTCGGCTCCTATTTCCATCGCCCGGAGCGCCGCGGCGGTGTCTGTCGTGAAATAGGGGTTGCCGGTGCCCGCCGCGAAGATGACGACGCGCCGCTTCTCGAGATGGCGAACCGCGCGCCGGCGGATGTACGTCTCGGCAAGTTCGCGCATCTCGATGGCCGATTGAACCCTCGTAACAACGCCCTTGTTTTCCAGGACGTTCTGCAGGGCCAAGGCGTTCAGGACCGTGGCTAACATTCCCATATAATCCGCGCTCGCCCGCTCCATACCCTTGGCGGCCCCGGACAGTCCCCGGAAGATATTGCCGCCGCCGATGACGATCGCGATCTCGACGCCGAGGTCGTACACATCTTTCACCTGGGACGTGATCGAATCGAGCACGGAGTGGTCGATCCCGTACCCCTGGTCTCCCATCAGGGCCTCACCGGAAAGCTTGAGAAGGATCCTCTTGTATTTCGGCTGCGTCATAGGCGGCTCTCGGGAAATCGGCTTGCCCTATTTCAACTGGGCGGCAACTTCCTCGGCAAAGCATTCCTTCTTTTTTTCGATGCCCTCGCCGAGCTGATACCGAACGAAACGGCTCACGCTTGCCCCCGCTTTCTTGAGCAGGTCCCTTACCTTAAGCTTTCCGTCGGGGTCCTTGATGTAGATTTGGTCGACGAGGCAGCTGTCGGAATAAAATTTCTCCAGTTTGCCCTCGATGATCTTGCCGATGACGGCGGAAGGCTTTCCCGACTCCTTTGCCTGTGCTTCATAGACCGAACGCTCCCGATCCAGCACATCGGCCGGAACGCTCTCGCGGGTCAGGAACGCGGGGTTCGCCGCGGCGATATGCATGGCAAGGTCCTTGCCGAGCTGCTCATCAGCGCCGCTATAATCTACCATGACGCCGATCCGGTTGCCGTGAATATATACGGCGACGCGGCCGGCTGTTTCGTACGAGACGAAGCGGCGGATGGTTATGTTCTCGCCGATCTTTTGGACGAGCCTGTTGCGGCGCGCTTCCACATTCTCGCCTTCAAGCGCGAGCTGCGACAGCGCCTGAACATCGGCGGGCTTCTGCGCCGCCACGAGTTCTGCCAGATCTTTCGCGAACTTCTGGAATTCATCGTTCTTGGCCACGAAGTCGGTCTCGCTGTTGACTTCGATGAGCACACCGCTCTTGGCGCTGCTCCGAATGGTGGATGCGATCATGCCTTCGGACGCCACGCGCGCCGCTTTTTTCGCTGCGGCGGAGAGGCCCTTCTTTCTCAGAATGTCAACTGCCTTTTCAAAATCACCGCCGGCCTCCTCAAGGGCCTTTTTGGCCTCCATCATGCCGACGCCGGTCTTTTCCCGTAGATCCTTTACTGAACTTGCCGAAATTGTTGCCATTTCAATAAACCCCTTTCCCTGAAAAAAAACTTACACCCTTCCGGGCGGACACCCTTCCGCATTACCGTCGTCCGATGCCGTCAGGGAGCAATCTTTATTCCTCTCCTTCGACCTCGGCATCTTCTGCAGCGGTCTCCACAGGAGCAGGAGCAGCCGCGACTTCACCGGCCGCCTTCGCGGCCTCCATGGCCTCGCCCGCCTCCTTGACGATGGCCTGCCTGCCTTCGATGACGGCATCGGCGATCTTCGATGCCATGAGGCGTATGGCGCGGATAGCGTCATCATTTCCCGGGATCACATAATCGATGTTATCGGGGTCGCAGTTCGTGTCAACCACGGCAACCACCTTGATCCCCAGTTTGTTCGCCTCGTGCACAGCGATGTCTTCCTTCCGGGGATCGATGACGAAGATCACGGACGGGGGCTCGGGCATGGTCTTGATTCCGGACAGAATCTTCTCGAGCTTGGTCCGCTCTTTTTCGAGGCCGGCAACTTCCTTCTTGGTCAGCTTGTCGTATGTGCCGTCTTCCTTCATTTTTTCGATCTTCTTGAGACGGTCGATACTTTTCTTGATCGTCGTGAAGTTGGTGAGCATGCCGCCCAGCCAGCGGCTCGAAACATAGTACATTCCGCACCGCTTCGCCTCTTCGGTTATGGAATCCTGGGCCTGCTTTTTTGTGCCGACGAACATGATGTCCTTGCCTTCTGCTGAGGACTGCCGGACAAAGTCGTAGGCTTCCTTGAAGAGCTTGAGCGTCTTCTGGAGATCGATGATATAGATGCCGTTCCGTTCACCGAAAATATACTTCTTCATCTTGGGGTTCCAGCGTTTCGCCTGGTGGCCGAAATGAACCCCCGCTTCCAATAACTCCTTCATCGTGATCGTGGACATGTGTCCCTCCTTTTGGGTTATGCCGCCGCGCCCGTCGTTTCCCGTCAGATCCGGCTTTCAGCCGGACACCCTGACGCGAGTCCTAGCGCGTGTGGATTTGCCTTATTAAAGGCGACCCTTAAAATAGCATATATGTTTATTCTTTTCAAGGAAAAAGTTCTCCGTTCTTAAAGGGGGGAAAGAGCGTGCCTTGCGGCAGGCTAGCATGATTTTTTTTCGCATTTATCTTTGATGACAGGATGCTTTTCTCATCCCTGCAAAAGACCTGAGGGGTGAGAGTTGTGGAAAATCAATAAATTGCGATCTGGCATGGGAGATGCAAATTATCAGGCAGAAGGGCGAAAAAGGAGGGCAAGACAATGAAGACCACAATCGCAAGAAAAACATCCTACATCGGAGCAGGCGCCGGACTGGTTGTGTTCGCACTCTTCGGGCTTCTGCCCGGCAGCCTCCTGGGCGGCGCCATGGGCATCAACATTGCGGGATGGATCTTCGGACTTCCGCTCCAGCCCGGGCTCCTGTCCCGGACCATCGTGCTGGCCTCCATGCTGGTGGGCGTGCTCGTGGCCGGGATCGTGATCGTGACCGCAACGTCGACGATCGGCTGGCTGGTCGGCAGGGTGCTCGAAGCAGGGGTCCATGAAGGCGAAGAGGCAAAGGCGGCGAACAGATAGGGATGCAAAGGAGCATTGCAGCGGTCCCGATAATCTTACGGAGCATACACTTCAATAAAAAGCTGAGGCTGAAAGGAGATTGGTCATGAAGAACGAGACGGTAAAGGCGGGCATGAAGATCGGGGCAACGATAGGCGGGTTGGTGTTTCTGGTGCTGGGGATCGTTCCGGGTTTCTACTTCGGGAGCTACGGGACGCTGATCCTGCTCCAGAAGCTGAGCGGCGGAGCCGTAGAGCCGACGCTCATCGTACGCGCGGTCATCGTGATGGGCATCGCGGTGGGCATCGCCTGCGCGGCGGCGGTGAGCATCGTGGTGGGCGGCCTTCTGGGCACGGCGATGGGCTTCGTGGTATCGGCGCCGTCGGCGCTTCGGGAGAAGAAGGAAGCCGCGGTCAAGGCGTAAGGCTCTCCGCGGCGTACCCCGCGGCCAGGGAAAAAACAGCGGGGCTGCCTCGGCAGCCCCGCCCTCACCAGCAATGCAAAAAGGCGGTGATTACTCACCGCCTTTTCTGTTGTTCAGGGGCTCTCAAATGATACCGGGGGGCGTATCGTTCTGATTTATTGTAAGAAATTAATTTTCCCTTCCCGTGATAATAACCCCCTCCGTCGACTCCAAACTCATTCCATATAAAATCCTTGACAAAATGGATGAAATTGTTTATATTCGCGGTTCTTAAATCGTTTTTTTTCTCGTGCAAAAATCAATATGCGGCTATAAATCTTACTTAAGCAAGGCGGGTATCATGGGAACCTATTCGGCAAAAGAGGAAGATATTAAGAGAGCGTGGCATCTCGTCGATGCAAACGGCAAGACACTCGGAAGGCTTGCCTCAGCGGTTGCGTCCGTGCTCAAAGGCAAGACCAAGCCTGTCTACACGAAGCATGTCGATACGGGAGATTTCGTGATCGTGGTGAACGCTGACAAGGTGCATCTCACCGGCAAGAAGCTTGACCAGAAAGTCTACTACAGTCACTCGGGGTATCCCGGGGGACTCAAGTCGGTCACCGCGGGCACGCTCATGAAGACGAAGCCTGAACAGGTGATCAAAATGGCCATAGAAGGCATGCTTCCGAAGACCAGGCTTGGCAAGCAGATGCTGAGCAAGCTGAAAGTATATGCAGGAGAGCAGCATCCGCATGCAGCGCAGCAGCCGGTCGAAATGAAAGTGAAATAAGAGCCAGAGAGAGATAGAGATACCGAGGAGGGTTTGATGGCAGCGGCAACGATTTCCAGATATTATGCAACAGGGAAGAGAAAGAATTCCATCGCCCGGGTGTGGATGATGCCCGGATCGGGCAAGATTACGATCAATGAGAAGTCGATGGATGATTATTTCGGCAGGGACGTGCTGAAGATGATCATTCGTCAACCCTTCGAGGTCACCGGCACTCAGGATAAATTCGACGTGCTCGTGAGCGTTCTGGGGGGCGGAAATTCCGGCCAGGCGGGAGCCATCAGGCACGGTATATCGAAGGCTCTTCTGGCGATCGACGCGGAATCACGCGGCAAGCTCCGCAAGGAAGGCCTCCTGACCAGGGACCCGAGGGCCAAAGAGCGAAAGAAGTACGGCCAGAAAGGCGCCCGCGCCCGGTTCCAGTTCTCAAAGAGATAAGGGATCAAATACCTGTCATCTGTTTTCTGGTTCATCGGGTCAGATTGTATTGGGAAGAAGGGAAGGTAGAGATGCCTTCCCTTTTATTTTGTCTGTCAGTGCGTGTTCTGCATATCATTATCGCGGGTTGAATTATGAGCAATCCTGGAAAACTAAGAATTGCGATTGTGGGCTCCAGCGGTTATACCGGCGGTGAGCTGTTCCGGATCCTGCTCCATCATGCGCATGTCACGGTCGCGGCGGTGACCTCGGAGAAGTCAGCGGGAAAGCCGATCACCGCGATTTTTCCCCACCTTGCCAAGTTGACCGATCTCGTCTGTGAGCCGCTCGACCCGGATGCGATTGCGAAGAAGACGGATTTTGTCTTCCTTGCCCTCCCGCACGTTACTGCGCAGGAGGCCGCCTTCCGGTTCCACAAACTCGGAAAGAAAGTAGTCGACCTGTCGGCCGACTACCGTCTCAGCGACCCGGCGCTTTACGAGAAGTGGTACGAGCACTCCCACCAGTACCCGGACCTGCTCAAGACCGCCGTGTACGGACTGCCGGAGCTCCACGCCGATGCGATCCGAAAGGCCTCGCTCATCGCGAACCCCGGGTGTTACCCGACCGGCGCTGTTCTGGGGCTCGCGCCGCTCATGGATCGGAAGGCGATCGACCACAGGACGATCATCATCGACTCTAAGTCGGGTGTGACCGGAGCCGGCCGCAGCCCGGGCCTCCCCTATCACTTTCCCGAGGCGAACGAAGCGTTCATGGCGTACAAGATCGGGACGCACCGCCACACACCGGAGATCGAACAGGAGCTTGCGAGACTTGCAACAGAGCGGGTGACGGTGAATTTTACCCCGCATCTGGTGCCGATGAACCGGGGCATCCTGACCACGATCTATGCAACCCTGACGGCGGCGCAGACCGATACTGCATCGCTGCACCGCACCTACCAGGAGTTCTATAAGGACAAGCCGTTCGTGCGCTTGCTTGCACCGGGTCAGTTTCCCAACGTGAACGCGGTGCGCGGCTCGAACTTTTGCGATGTCGGCGTCTTTGCTGACCCGCGAACGGGCCGGGCCGTTATTGTCACAGCGATCGACAATCTCGTCAAGGGGGCATCCGGACAGGCTGTGCAGAATATGAATCTTATGATGGGTTTCGACGAGGTCGAAGGGCTTGCCTTCGCGGGGCTATTCCCGTGATGGAAATCAAACTACTGCTCATAGGGGATGAAGAATGAGAGTTCTCGACACCAAGAACTTTTCAGTGACCGGGTTTAAGGTATGGGGCATCCATTGCGGGATCAAGAAGACCGATAAGAAAGATCTTGCCATCATTTGCTCCGACCGGGAAGCCGCTGTTGCCGGAGTGTTTACCAAGAACCGGGTGAAAGCGGCATGCATTCTCCAGAATTCAACAAAGATAAAATCGGGCAAGGGACAGGTCATCATTGCCAACAGCGGGTGCGCCAATGCCTGCACCGGAAAGCGCGGAATGGCCGATGCCCGAGAAACGGCGGAGACCGCTGCGAAAGAACTGGGCGTCAAGCCGGATTTCGTTTATGTTGCATCGACAGGCGTGATCGGCGAATTCCTGCCCATGCCGAAGATAGCGACGGGCATCGCGACAGCCGTCGGATTGTTGTCGGCAGCGGGCTGGGAGCAGGCATGCGAGGCAATCATGACCACGGACATGTATCCCAAGTTCTCGGTGGTCCAGGAAGAGATCGGAGGCAAGACGATTACCGTTGCCGGCATCGCGAAGGGATCGGGCATGATCCAGCCGAATATGGCCACCATGCTCTGTTTCATCGTGACCGACACGAACATCTCGTCCGCCATGCTGAAAAAGACGCTGATTGCATCGACGGACAGATCTTTCAATATGATATCGGTAGATGGCGAGACGAGCACGAACGACATGGTCCTTTGCATGGCGAACGGCGCCGCGGGAAATAGGAGACCGGGGCCGGGCAGCAAGGACTCGAAAAAGTTCCAGGCCTGCCTGGATACGGTTGCGCGGTCCCTGGCGCGTCAAGTGGTACGGGACGGCGAAGGGGCCACGAAATTCGTCGAGATTGATGTGCGGAATGCAAAGAATCCCGTTGAGGCGAAGCGGGCCGCGATGGCGATTGCAAACTCCAGCCTTGTCAAGACGGCGCTCTTCGGAGAAGATGCGAACTGGGGCAGGATCATGGCCGCGTTGGGTCATTCCGGCATCGAGATGGACGAGGCGCGGACGGATATCTTCGTCGGCAAGGCAAAGCTTGTCGAAAAGGGTTTGGGTCAGGGGAAGCATGCCGAGCGGGAAGCAGCGTTGGCACTGAAACAGCGGGAAGTGCAGATCGTGATCGACCTTCACAAAGGCAAAGGATCTGCGGTCGTATGGACCTGTGATCTGTCTTACGAGTATATCAAGATCAACGCCGCCTACCGGAGTTGACACGGAGCGTCGAGGGAGTCGCAGCATTTCGGGATGCTCCTGGGCACAACAAATTGAAAATGTAAATAATATTTCTCTTGACTTTCAAGGGGGGAGTTGTTAATTTTAAAAAATATGTATCTTTATTGGCTGGCGGACCAAGGTCCCTCGGCGGTATTGTTTTATTATAGGTAAAAACTATTTAAAAACAGAAAGATACAGTTTGGAGGGGGGTGTAGCGAGGTTGCCGAGCATCCGATTACGTGAAAACGAGCCGTTCGAGGCCGCACTCCGGAGATTCAAGAAAAGTATAGAGAAGGAAGGCGTGCTGTCGGAGGTAAAAAAAAGAGAACATTACGAGAAACCAAGCGTAAAACGAAAGAAAAAGGCATTGGCCGCGAAAAAGAAAGCGGCCAAGAGCGCCCGCATTTTCAGGCAAAACTGAGCCGGGCTCGAGCTACCGGATGCAGGCAGCCTGAAAAACGGAGAGGGGCAGAATGGGACTACGGGACAGCATCGATGCGGATGTGAAGGGCGCCCTCAAATCCGGCGCTAAAAATAAGGTATCGACGCTGCGGATGCTGAACGCTGCCCTGAAGAACAAACAGATAGACAAGCGGAGGCCTCTAACGGAAGATGAGGTGGTCGAGACCGTGCGATCGCTCATCAAGCAGCGGAAGGATGCGATCGAACAGTTTGCCAGGGGAGGCAGACAGGACCTCGTCGAGAAAGAGACGGAGGAAGTTTCGATTCTCGAAGCCTATCTTCCCAAACAGCTGTCCCGTGAAGAAGTGGAGGCAATGGTCCGTGAAGCTGTTGCCGGGACCGGTGCCCAGGGACCCAAGGACATGGGCAAGGTCATGAAAGCGCTTATCCCCATGATTGGCGGCCGTGCGGATGGGAAGCTCGTGAGTGAGCTGGTGAAGCATGCGTTGGGGTAATCGTCAGCTTCGTGTGAGTGCGCATGATATTTTACGGATGGGCTGAACAGGGGGCCATGAATACCGGGGCCCCCTGATTTATTTAGGAGTATCCGTTCCGTGAAGCTAAGGGAGTTCTACGAATCGGCAATACAGGCGGGCATTGATGCCGATCCCCGCGGCAGATCCGTTGTTGAAGCGGAATTGCAGGAAATACGCAGGGCCTACGAAGAACTGAAGCCCGATGACAAGACCGCGTTCGACCTTGAAAAATTGACGAACCCCTATGCGGACAGCAGGATGCTGTATGGGGACCCCGATCGAGACGTGTCCGCGGCGCTCGTCGGAATCGATGTGGAAACGCCCGAACTCCTGCTCGCCGAGCGTTTGATCGCGAAGGGCCGGCATATTGATTTTGTCATCGCGCATCATCCCGAAGGGCGTGCCTACGCCAACTTTTATGAAGTGATGAAGATGCAGGCCGACATTCTGCATGGTGTCGGTGTGCCCATCAATGTTGCAGAAGGGCAGCTCAGCGGCAGAATGAAAGAGGTCGAACGGAGCCTTCTCCCCGTGAATCACACACGGCCCGTTGATGCGGCTCGTCTCCTCGATATCCCCCTCCTCTGCATGCATACGCCTGCCGATAACATGGTCGCCCGTTACCTCCAAGCGCTCTTCGACCGGGAGTCTCCCGCCCGGCTGAAAGACGTTGTCACGCTGCTCCGGAAAATTCCCGAGTACCAGGAGGCGATCAGGAACAATGCCGGACCACGCATCCTGTTCGGTTCGGACGATCAGCGGACCGGGAAGATCTTCGTTGACATGACCGGCGGAACGTCGGGCTCGAAGGATACGATCGGGAAACTTGTCCAGTCGGGTGTCGGCACGGTCGTCGGGATGCATATGTCCGAGGACCACCGGAAGGAAGCCGAAAAACATCATCTGCGTGTGGTGATTGCCGGACATATTTCGAGCGACACGCTTGGCCTGAACCTGCTGCTGGATGTTCTCGAGAAGCGTGCGCCGCTTTCGGTGGTTGATTTCTCCGGCTTCAAGCGCGTCAGGCGGCAGAACTGATTCGGCACAATGAACGAACATGCCCTGAAGGTCCTTGAGTATGAGAAGGTAAAAAGTCTGGTTGCATCCTATGCGGCATCCGAGGCTGGAAGGATCGTGGTCCGGAGGCTCCATCCAACGCCGGACGGACACGTCGCCGCCGCACTGCTCTCCGAGACCAGGGAGTTTATCGCGATCCTGCTGCTCGGGGAAAAACCGCCGCTCGACGGGATACCCGAAACAGGGCAGGCAGTGACGAAGCTCGGCATCAGTAACAGCATGCTGTCTCCCGCCGAACTGCTGAACCTGGCTCGTACGCTTGGCTCGGGCAGACGGGTCAGGAAGTTTTTTCAGCGGTTCGAAGGAAAGGGCGCGCAGGAAGCATGCCCGGCCCCGCTTCTGGCTGCTAAAGCCTCCGAAATCCGGCCCCAGAAGGAGATCGAGGAGGCCATCCTTGGCGCCATAGATGATAAGGCGGAAGTCAGGGATTCAGCGAGTCCGGAGCTCCGGAAAATCCGCAGACAGATCCTGCGCATGCGGGAGAGCATTCTGGACCGGATGCACGGGATCCTGCAGGACAGCAGTCTTCAAAAGGTCATCCAGGAACCGGTGATCACGCTCCGCGATGATCGGTATGTGCTGCCGCTCAAGCCGAATTTCAGGCAGGGCCTCTCCGGCGTGGTGCACGGGCAATCCGGGTCACGGGCAACCCTCTTTGTGGAGCCGCTCGATATCCTTGAGCAGAACAACCGGCTTGCCGAGCTGCGTATGGAGGAGCGGGAAGAGGTGGAGCGTATTTTACGGGTGCTCACTTCGCTCCTGTCCCGTGAATCCGATGCGGTCCGTCGGATGATCGACGCTCTCGCATACATCGATGCCGTTTACGCCCGTGCCCGGTTCGGGCTGGAGTATGATGCCACCGTGCCGGGCCTGTCAGCAGACGGGAGCATCCGCCTGCGGTCTGCGAGACATCCGCTGCTCGTGGCGAAGTACAAGGCCCAGGCCGGACATTCGGGGATCACGCCGAACGACATTCTTCTTGCCAGCGGGCAACGGGCGCTTATCCTGAGTGGACCGAATGCAGGCGGCAAGACCGTTGTCCTCAAGACCGCGGGGCTGTTGTGTCTCATGGCCCAGTCGGGGATTCCCATCACCGGGGCAGAGGGGAGCGAAGTTCCCTGCTTCGCTTCGGTCTTCGCTGATATTGGAGACGACCAGAGCCTTGAACAGGACCTGAGCACGTTTTCTTCGCACGTGAGCAGGATCGCAGAGATTCTGCGGGAGGCGGACGAGAACTCGCTGGTGCTCCTCGACGAACTGGGGTCCGGCACTGAACCCGGCGAAGGAGCCGGGCTTGGTGCGGCGGTTCTTGAAGACCTGCTCGAGCGGGGGTGCGTAACCATTGTCACCACCCATCAGAATGCCCTGAAACTGTTCGGATCCCGAACGAGCGGCGCCGTGAACGCAGCCATGGAATTCGATCCGCAGTCGCTCACGCCGACCTACCGGCTGATCGCGGGGAGACCGGGCAGAAGTTACGGATTGGACATGGCATCACGGATGGGCATTCCGGCGGAAGTGATCCGGAATGCCCGGTCGAGGATCAGTGAGGATGACGTGAGCCTCGACCAATTGCTCCGGCAGGTCGAAGAAGATTCACGAGTCGTCGCTGCGGAGCGCCTTTCGCTCGAGCAGGAGCTCGTCGCGGCGAAGCGGGAGCGCACGGAGGCAGTGGACGCGCTCCGGGCTGCGCGGGATGAAGCCCGCGACGTGAAAGCAAAGGCCAGGACCGAGGCCCGGGACGTCCTTTCAGCGCTGCGGCAAAAGCTCAGGGAACTTTCCCGCATCGCTGTGCTTGACCGTACAGACATTAAAAAAACAAGCGGAGACGTGGAGGCGCTGAGCGGCAGGCTCGAGCCCGCGGCCCATGCAGAACAGACCGGGCGAACCCTTGACCCCCGGGATTTTCATGTCGGCGAGATTGTTCGTATCGAGAGATTGAATAAGACCGGGACCGTTGTCGCATGGCACGGGGGTATCCTTGACCTGGAGGTGGGCGCGAAGAAGATCAGGATCCCGTCGACGGAAGTCGTCCCCCTGGTTGGCGCGCGTGGGGAACGGCCTGTTCTGCCGGCGCCCGGATGGAACGCCGAACTCCATGAGGAAGAAGGAACTGCAGACCGGCTGAATATCATCGGGCTCAGGGTTCCCGAGGGACTGGCGGAAGTGGACCGGTTCATTGACCGGGCAGGTCTTCATCAGGTCACGGTCGTCACCATCATCCATGGACTGGGGACCGGGGCGCTTAAAACCGCGGTAGCGGAATTTTTAAAAAACCACCCGCTGATCGCAGCCACCCGGCCGGGCGAACCGGCCGAGGGCGGGGCGGGAGTAACGATCGCAGAATTGAAAAAATAACGTGTTTTCCGATGATATCATAAGCCGGGTCAGGGACAGCATCGACATCGTTGATCTTGTCTCGGGATATGTGTCCCTCAAAAAAACGGGGAAGAACCACACCGGGCTTTGTCCGTTTCACGCGGAGAAGACCCCCTCGTTTTCGGTGAATCCCGACAAACAGATCTTTCACTGTTTCGGGTGCGGCGCCGGCGGAGACGCATTTAAGTTCCTGGAACTGCAGGAAGGCCTGAACTTTCCCGAAGCGGTACGAAAGCTGGCCGACCGGGTGGGCATTTCCCTGCCGGCGGAAAGCAGGTCGCGGAGCTCCGACAAGAAATCGTCCGAGGAACGGGCGGCGCTTCTTACGATCGTTGCCGAGGCAGCCGCCTATTTCCAGAAAGAGCTCGCGGGGTCCACGGGGAGTGCCGCTCGCGCCTACGTGAATAAACGGGGTGTAAGCGATCAGATCGTGAAGGAGTTCGGTCTGGGTTTCGCGCGGAATGAATGGGACGGCCTGCTCAGATATCTGAGGCAGCGGGGCTATCAGCCCGGACAGATTGAACGTGCCGGGCTCGTGGTCAAGCGGAGCGAGGGTGAGGGGCATTACGACCGGTTCCGGGGAAGGATCATCTTCCCGATCCGGGACATTGCGGGCAGCGTGATCGCCTTCGGCGGCAGGGTCATGGACGATGCCCTGCCCAAATACCTGAATTCCTCGGAGACGCCGCTCTACAGCAAGAGCAATACGCTGTACTGCCTGGACGCGGCCAAGGAACAGGGCCGCAAACTCGGCTATTTCATCATCGTCGAGGGGTACCTCGACGCGATCGCCTGCCATCAGTACGGCATCCGGAACGCGGTCGCAACGCTCGGCACGGCGCTCACGGAAGGCCATCTCCGGCTTCTGCGGCGGTTCGCGGACAAACTGGTGCTGATCTTCGACCCCGACCCCGCGGGAGTCCGGGCTTCCCTGCGGGGGTTCGACCTCTTTGTCGCAAGCGGGATGAAGGTGAATGTGGTCTCGCTGCCGGACAACGATGATCCGGACACGTTCCTGCAGAAGCGGGGCGCCGACGCCTTCTCCGCCCGGCTGCGCGAGTCGGTGAAGTTCATGGACTTCGTTCTTGCCCAGGTGATCAAGGACGGGTCCTCGGCATCGATCGATGAGAAGGTGGAAAGGGCCGGCGAGATGCTCGGGTTCATCGCCAAGCTGCCCAGCGGGATCGAACGGGATCACTACCTGAAAAGGACGGCGGAGGCCCTTGACCTTGATGAGGCCGTTCTCCGGCAGGAAATGCCGAAGCAGTCAAGAGGCCAGCACCATGCCGGGAAGGACAAGGCCGCGGCACCCGTCCGAGGCCAGCGCCCCAGGGCCGAAGAGATACTGATCCACCTGATGCTCAAGGATGAAAACATGGCGCGCAGGCTGGCGGAGCGCATACAGCCCGCTGATTTTACCGACCCCCTGCTGCAGCGTGCGGCAAAACGTATCTTCGAGGTTCTGCGGGCGAAGGGCAGGCTGGAGTCCCGGGCATTGCTGGTGGACGGGGATGATGAGCTGAACCATGTGATCTCACATTACTCCGTCCTGGATATGGACTACGAGGACCCGGAGAAGCACTGTGACGACTGCGTCGATGTAATCAAGCGGCACAACCACTCCCGGCGGATGAAAGCGCTCCTCGGCGCGATCAAGCAGGCCGAAGAGCAGGACGACAGGGCTGAACTGGCCCGGCTCCTGAAAGAGCAGAACGAGATGGCCCGGCAAAGGGGAAAAGGACTTTCCGGCGACAGAACGGCCTGAACGAAAGAACCGGTCGAAAGAAGGGACCGATGATCGTCAGATCCTGAAGTACACTTAGAAGGAGCACCAAAGAATGTCAAAGCGGGGCAAGGCAGAAGATCCGAAAAAACAGGCACCAGCGGCCAAAGATCGCAATAATTATGTGCCTTATGAAGAGTCCTCCGATGCGATTCCTCATGAGGACGTCTCGACGGAGCAGCTCGACAGCATCATTTCCCTGTTCGGAGACGGCGAAATCGACATCGACATGACCGACTCCCGGAACGACGGCAAGGTCCGCCAGCCGGCCGAGGAGGAGCTGGAAGAGGGCGGCGAGCATGAAGAGGCCAGCCTCGAGGAAGCGGCTGAAGAGGAGGCCGAAGAGGAGGAGGTCGAGGTCGGGCTCGGCAAGACGGACGATCCCGTCAGGCTCTACCTGAAGGAGATGGGGACCGTTCCGCTGCTGTCCAAGGAAGGCGAGGTCGCGATCGCGAAACGGATCGAGGAGGGAAAGCGGGATGCGGCGCAGATCCTGTATAACCTGCCCTTTGCCCTCCAGGACGTGCGGGATCTCGGCGATAAGCTGCGCAAGGGGAAGATCAGCATCAACGAGATCGTGCACGCCGGTGACGATGATTTTGAGGACCTCCAGAGCCAGAACGAGGAAGAGCTCCATGCCCGCGTGATCAAGCTCATTGCCGAAATCGACCGCCACAGCAAGGAGCTGGCCACGCTGATCAACCATGTCATGAGCAGCCGCTGCAGCGAGGCGCGCAAAAAAAACCTGCGGGAAAAGATCCAGACGGCGCGCTTCGCGCTGTTCGACAAGCTGGAAGCGCTGAACATCCATTGCCGCCAGACCGACCGGCTGGTCATGAAGCTGCGCGAGATGGTGAGCGAGATCAATCTGTCCGAACGGGAGATCCACGGCCTGGAGCGGAAGTCGGGCCTGACGGTCGCGGAACTCAAAGACGTCTTCAAAAAAATGCGGCAGGGGGAGCGGGAACTCAAGAACGCGGCCCGGCGGCTCGAGATAAAGCAGGAAGCGCTCCTGGGCATGGAAAAAATCTACCGGAACGCGGTCAAGCGGGTCAAAAAGATCGAGGCGGACTGCGGAGTCGCTGCTGAAGAGCTCAAGAAGGCGCTCCGCGCCTATGAGCGGGCAGAGGAGCGGGCAAAGTACGCGAAGAGCGAACTGGTCGAAGCGAACCTGCGGCTCGTCGTGTCCATCGCCAAGAAATACACCAACCGCGGCCTCCAGTTCCTCGACCTGATCCAGGAAGGCAACATAGGCCTCATGAAGGCAGTGGACAAGTTCGAGTGGCAGCGCGGCTACAAGTTCAGCACCTACGCCACCTGGTGGATCAGGCAGGCCATCACCCGGGCCATCGCTGACCAGGCTCGCACCATCCGCATCCCGGTCCACATGATCGAGACGATGAACAAGCTCATCCGGACGTCCCGCGGGCTCGTTCAGGACCTCGGCCGGGAACCGACCACCGAGGAGATCGCGTCTACGATGAAGCTTCCCGTGGAGAAGGTCCGGAAGATCATGAAGATCGCGAAGGAGCCGATCTCGCTCGAAACGCCCATCGGCGAAGAAGAGGACAGCCATCTGGGCGACTTCATCGAGGATAAGAAGGTGGCGTCGCCGCTCGAGTCCGCGATTCGCAAGAACCTGCATCTGCAGGTCAGGAAGGTACTGAACACCCTGACCGACCGGGAGGAAAAGGTGCTGCGCTGGAGGTTCGGCATCGGCGAGCAGACGGACCATACGCTCGAGGAAGTGGGGCAGGAGTTCGACGTGACGCGCGAACGCATCCGCCAGATCGAGGCGAAGGCGCTCAGGAAGCTCCGCCATCCGAGCCGGAGCAAGCAGCTCAAGAGCTTCATGGAGTAAGAGCCGCGCCTTGACTTTTCGCAGGCTTTATGTCAAGATGTGCGCTCGACATTCCGGAAATACGGGAATAGACAATCACAAGCAAGAATGCAGACTCGGTGAAGGGGTTTCCGCCTGGGTGCATTCTCCCATTCCACGTTTCATGCATACAGCAGGGCCCATAGCTCAGCTGGTAGAGCTACCGGCTCATAACCGGTTGGTCCCAGGTTCGAGTCCTGGTGGGCCCACCATCTCAGCACAGAGTGCTGCCTCCGGGGCGAACCCCGGGAGCGAACGGGGTGAACGGCATGCCGCATATTGAATCTGCACACACGAGGGGAACAAGGAATCAGTAAAGATGCGCCGCAAGGCGCATTTTTTATTTTGGAGGCGGGATGGAACAACAATTGGGAATGCTGATAGAGCTTCAGGAGATGGACCTCAGGATCAGGGCGCTCACGGAAAAACGGAAGCGCTTTCCGGAAGTACTGGCATCATTCGAGCACCGGCGAACACAGAATAAGGAGGAACTGGACAGGACCCGGGAGGGGCTCCAGGCCGCGCAGAAGAACAAACGGGACCGGGATCAGGACCTCGAGGCCGGCAGCCAGAAGGTTGAAAAGCTCAAGACGCGCTCGTCGGAGATCAAGACCAACAAGGAGTATCAGGCCATGCTGAAGGAGATCGAGGCGGCCGAGAAGGAGAACAAGGCAATCGAGGATGAGATCCTCGTGCTCATGGAAAAGATCGACGCGGCGGCTTCGGCGATCACTTCGGCCGAGACCCGGTCCCGGGAAGAGGAAGCCGCGATCGCCGCGGAACAGAAGGAGCAGGAAGCGGCCTTTGCCGGCGTCGAAGAGGAATTGAAGGCGGCGCTCCAGCAGCGCCAGGAATCGGCCGCGCTCATCGACCAGCGCCTCGTCGCGCAGTACCAGAAGCTGCTCGTATCCAAGGCGGGCATGGCCCTGGCGGAGGCGCGGGGAGAGGCATGCTCCGGCTGCTATATGAGCATCCCCCCGCAGGTGTTCGTTAATGTCAAGAAGAATGAGAGCGTGATCACCTGCCCCCACTGTGGAAGGATCTTGTACTATAAAGGATGAGGTGAACGTGACCGGAGTCAACCAGCAGGGGCCGGAGCTGACCATCTACAGTGACGGCGCGTCACGCAATAATCCCGGAGAGGCCGGCGCCGGCATCTACATCCTGCAGGACGGCGCGCCGCGGGAGGGGATCGCCCGGTACCTCGGCCGGACGACGAACAACATTGCCGAGTATACGGCGGCCATCATCGGGTTGGAATATGCGGTCCGGCAGGGGGCATCGAAGGTGCGCCTGCTCGCGGATTCCGAGCTCCTCGTGAAGCAGCTGAACGGCCAGTACCGGGTGAAGAACGAGGGACTGAAGCCGCTGTTTCTCAAGGTCAAGAAGCTGATTGAGCAGATCGGCAGCGTTGAGGTACAATACATACCGCGCGAGATGAACAGGGAAGCTGACGCCCTGGCCAACCGGGCTATTGACGAAAAAAATGAAAATTGAAAAGTAAGGCATTGAAGTTTCGAAACCGGAAATTCACGGCGTATCATTTTTCATTTTTCAATTGTTCTTTGATTTCAGAGCGGGTCAGGTGATCGCTCCCCGGCAACGGGGGGAGGAAAGTCCGAGCTCCGCAGGGCAAGGCGGTCCCGAAACGGGACAGGGGGCGACCCCATGGAGAGTGCCACAGAAAAGAAGACCGCCTCGCAAGAGGCAAGGGTGAAACGGTGGGGTAAGAGCCCACCAGACTCCCGGGTGACCGGAGTGCTTGGAAAACCCCGCCTGGAGCAAGGCCACATAGGGAAGCGTCTCCCGGGAAACCGGGAGTAAGGACTGCCCGTCCGAGACTTCCGGGTAGGCCGCTCGTGCCTTCGAGCAATCGGGGGCCCAGATAAATGATCACTGCCCCGGGAGACCGGGGAACAGAACTCGGCTTACGACCCGCTCTGATCTTTTTCTCGTGACAGCCCATGCAGGACATCCTGCATGGGCTTTTTTTGAAAGAACGGACCGCGCTTGATTCTTATACGCAACTGTTATATCATCGTGGGGTTGGAAAATAGTGTCAGCTACTTCCCGAAGGTGTTCAGTTCTCATGTTGGGATGACAAGTATGTTTCACCTGGAAAGAGAGCACCATCGCCTAAGTCGGCCGGAGCATCTTTTGTGAAAGCCGACGAGCGGCAGAGAGGACCAAGTGAGAAAGATGTCGAGCTTCGCTTCACTCTAGCCGACCAAAAGATTGAAAATGAATATACAGGTAGATGAAACCAGACAATCCGTGACAATACGAAATTATATACACGTATATATGCGGCTCTCATCTACCGATATATGAAACCATATATCCCTAGATGAGGCCATATACAGGTATATAGCAGAGGCTGTAGAGATAATATCTTGTTAGTTTCTCAATTGTCATGATAGTCAAAGGAGCATAAGTGAAGCGATTGTTTTTTACAACGGCTTTATTAACCATCAATCTTGCACTTATATCGTCTGTAAACGCTGAAATCAACTATTGCGAAGATTTATTTAAGAACGGTAAATATGATCAGACAGTCGAAGCATGCACCACTGAACTTCGCAATACCGATTCGAAAGACACTCAGGCGCACGCATATTATTATCGCGGTCGTGCTTACGAGCAAAAAGGTGACTCCGAAAAAGCATTTGCAGATTTAACAAAAGCGCTCGAATTGAATAGTAAACTTTATCCGGCAAATATAAGCCTCGGGATGATCTACTATCACCGCGGGTCCTTTGACAAAGCCATAGCTGAATATAATAAAGCTCTTGAGCTTCAGCCTGAACGCCTGTTCCTCTGTGCTCTCTATACAAACAGAGGCAATGCGTTTGCATCGCAAGGGCACATAGATGAAGCGATTGCTGATTTCTCCAAGTGTATAGAATCGAGCACCAAGAATGATTCTCTAGCTAGGGCCTATGCCATGCGAGGCACAGCCTATCTATCGAAAAAAGAATATGACCGATCTATTTTGGATTGTAGCAAGGCTATTGAGCTGGATTCAAAGTTTACTGCAGCTTACAATCAACGAGGTCTCGCCTTCCATTCCAAAGGTAAATATGACCAAGCAGTGGCGGATTTCAGCAAGGCGATTGACCTGGAACCAAAGGGAATGTATGTGTACGCATCATACGCAAACCGTGGTAATTCTTTAAAGGCGCAAGGTAAATATGAGCTAGCCATATTCGACTACAAAAGGGCCATTGAGCTAAAGGAGAAGATTCCTAACACGCATTACAATATGGCTTGCGCCTATGCACTTGCCAATAAAACACACGAAGCTTGCCTCTCGCTTCAAAAAGCTATAGCTAACGGATATTCAAACTGGGGCAAGATTAAAACCGATTCAGAGCTTGGCAATCTTCACGATAGCCCGTGCTATAAAAGCATTTTGCACGGCGAATGACACTACTAACAAGTCGTTCGAGTCCCGCGCTGCGCAAACGCGGGGCTCAACTCGTCGTTCAACCGCATATTACATCTGGAAAAGTGCAACTCTGCTGACAATTCGTCCGTTCCACAGTGGTCGGTGCGCTGTTTAACCTCTCACCACCCCGTCTCAACATCCCTATTGACACCATTTCTTCTTCGCATTATCGTGTAAGCAGTACCCGACAGCCGATGAGCGAAAATCTTTAAAACGAGATTGCTTCGCTCGCACAGACGGCCGAGTACAGAGGGTCCCGATGAGCAGCAAGGATTTTGCCAGCCGTCCCTTCGAGAAGCTCAAAAAGAAGATCGCGATTGCCGAGGCGGCAGCCGCGCCCGCCCCCGTCCGCGCGAAGAGGAAGGAAGACTATTCCGACGAGGAATTGTTCAGCGCCGAGATGGACGGCGTGCGCGAGATCGAGGCCTTCCGCACCCTTGCCTGCGGACACCGCACCCGCACGCATGCGCCCCGCCAGCAGCGCGACGAGGTGTGGGACGCGATGGCCTGCCTCGAAGCGATCGTGAAGGGCGAGCATCCCCTGGATCTGGCCCAGACGCAGGAGTATGTTGCCTGGGCCCACGGGGACTTCCGGCCCGACATCGTCGCGAGCCTGCACCAGGGCAGGTTCGCGGTCCAGGACTGCATTGACCTGCACGGATGCACGGTGGCCCAGGCTGAGGAGGAACTGGACGAGTTCCTGCGAACGGCATTCCGGAAAAGCTTGCACTGCGTCAAGGTCATCCACGGCCGCGGTTTACGCTCTACCAAAGGCGCGCGTCTCAAGGAGGCTGTCGTGAAGCGGATGTCAGGCCGGTATCGCAAGGACCTGATCGCCTACGTGACCGCGCCGCAGTACGACGGCGGGCTCGGCGCGGTCTACGTGCTGCTTCTGGCGCAGGAGCTCCGGAGGAGCAGGTGAAGAGAGCGGCCGAATCGCGATCACGGGCCGGGCAAAAGCGTCTCTCGCCTTCGCAAGTCCGCTCCTTCCAGAGAAAGGTGCTCGATCACTTTGCGAGACAGGGCCGCAAGCTCCCGTGGCGGAGTCGCATCAACCCCTACCGCATCCTGGTCTCCGAGATTATGCTCCAGCAGACCCAGGTCGACCGGGTCATCGAGAAGTACGCGGAATTCCTATCGGCCTTCCCCGATTTTGGAGCGCTTGCCCGGGCAACGACGGCAGAAGTGCTCGGCGTCTGGTCGGGCATGGGGTACAACCGGAGGGCGCTGGCGCTCAGGTCGCTCGCCGAAAAGGTCATGACCGTACACAACGGGAAGCTGCCGCAAGATCCCGAAAACCTTCTCAGCCTGCCGGGCATCGGAAAGTACACGGCAGGCGCGATCATGGCTTTTGCCTTCAACAAGCCTGTGGTGTTCATGGATACCAATATTCGGCGCGTCTATATCCACGAGTTTTTCCAGGACCGCCACGGCATCCACGATGATGAACTGCTTCCTCTCGTGGAACAGACCCTGGACCGGGACGACCCCCGGCGCTGGTACAACGCACTTATGGACTACGGGTCCGTGCTCAAACGGGAACAGATCAACCCGAACCGCAGGAGCGTGCATTACACGCGGCAGAGCCCTTTCGAGAACTCGAACAGGCAGGTGCGCGGCGCAATCCTGAAGTCACTGGTAAAGGAGTCACCGCTCTCGGTCGCGGGGCTTGTGAAGAGGACCGGTATGGACACGGAGCGAATAGAGAGCAACCTTGTCCGACTGTGTGAAGAGGGATTTATAAGAAAGGAAGGAAGAAACTACGTAATCTAGAGCTCGACTTGCGAAGCCCCTTTCACGTCATGCCGGACTTGATCCGGCATCCAGGATATTTGTAGGAGCTGGATGCCCGCTTTCGCGGGGATGACGGCAGCAGAGAAAACCATGCGACAAGGCCCCGATTACATCCAGTTCTATCCCACGCTCCGCTGCAACAGGAGCTGCGATTTCTGCTTCAACCGCTCACTGCGGCCGATGCAGGACATGTCAGCCGATGCATTCACGCTGATGCTGGGCCGGCTGCGGCATTTCGGCGTCGGGACGATCGACGTCATTGGGGGCGAACCGACGCTCCATCCCGCTCTTGACGGAATGCTTCGCGAATGCCGGGAAAAGGGGTTCCGCGTCAACATGAGCTCCAACGGGACGAATACGGGAGCGCTCGAGACGATCATGCGTTCGGATAACGCAGTCACGCTCGGAATATCGATCAACGACGCGGATACCCTCCACGAGCTGGCCGGCTTCATCGACAGGTTCCGGCCCGTGCTCAAGAGCGTCTACTCCCGCACGAGCGATCCGGCTTTCATCAGGGCAGTGCTCGCTCGCGCACCGGGCCGCTTCTTCCTCATCTACCGCGATGCCACGCAAGACGCTGACCTTCGTGAAACAGTGCTCTTTCCCGAGTTCCTGGCTGCGGCAGAAGCCTTCGGTCATGCTTCGGCCGTCGGCATTGTCTCGTGCTCGGGATTCCTCCCCGATCGAGAGAACTATCCGGAGCTGGCGCTGGTGCGCTGCCCCGCGGGCACGACGAAGCTCGGCGTCATGCCCGATGGGTCCGTCTACCCCTGCAACCTGCTGTTCGGCCGGCCTGAATTCCTGCTCGGCAACATCCTGACCGAGCCCTTCGAGAACATCTGGCATCACCGGGCGCTCGATTTCTTCCGGTCCTTTTCCGGGAACAGGTGCCCGCGGATGGATTGCAGGCTGTATGCCCGCTGCCACGGCGGCTGTCCTGCGCAGAGCCTTCTGCTTGCGGGCGACCTCGCGGCACCCGAGCCGCGCTGCTGTTCCGCCTGACAGGAAGGTGACTCCTGCCGGAATTCTGGTATAATGGTAAACACTTTGAACGGGAGGTGGTCATCATGGTTACTGCGCTCGTTCTGTTGACCGTTGCGAGGGACAAGGTGAACACGGTCGCGGAAACGCTCGCCGGCATGGACGGCATCACCGAGGTCTACTCGGTGGCGGGCAGGTACGATCTGGCAGTCGTCATACGCGTGAGGGACAACGAGCAGATGGCGGAGCTCGTGACGAACCACATGTTGAAGGTCGACGGCATCAAGACGTCGGAGACCCTCATGGCGTTCCGGGTCCATTCGCGCCATGACCTCGAGAGCATGTTCTCGATCGGCATGTAGCCGGTCGTCCGGAAGGAAGCAGGGATGTCCTCCACGTACAGCGAAATCGACCCTGATCCGTACATAGCGGTCTCCATTGACAAGCTTATCAACGGCGAGCCGATCCCCTTCGACGTTTTCATCAAGGACATGGGCATCGTCATTCCCCTGCTCCAGCGGGAGACGGTGTACGACGGCATCGCCTACAACGTTCTCCGGGAGCGCGGCGTGCAGAACGTGTACGTGAAGACGACGGAGGGGCACGAGCTGTACAAGTACCTTTCCCGGTTCCATGACAAGGGCGAGGTCATCCCCGACCCCGAAACGTTCAAGCGCTACCTTGTCCACAAGGACGAGTACTACGTCATCGACCGGTCGCTGCTGCGCGGGGGCACGAAGGTCAACTTCGCCATCCACGCCCTGCACAAATACGGCCTCAGGATGCTGCTCCCGGCCACGGAGACGGAGCCCCTGGCCGTCGACGACACGGTCCTGAACGCCCCCGGCGACATCGCCATCGAACCCGCCCAGATGCAGCTCTACCACGCCTATATCAACGCGCTCCTGGCGGCCGAGGACACGCCGGAGCGGGACAAGGTCAAGATCAAGGCCGTCGCGATCAAGGAGAACTCGAAGGTCGTGCTGAAGGGCCTGATCGAAGACCCGCGGAGCGGCGAGAAGATCAAGCAGTCGGTCACCGTGGTGAACAAGATGGTGGACTGCATCCTGGACAACTCCGGCACCATCTCGGACCTGCTCTCGCTCAGGACCCATGACTACTACACGTACACCCATTCGGTGAACGTTGCGGTCCTGTCCGTGGGGCTCGGCATCGCGATCGGACTCAAGCGAGACTCCATCGAAAAGCTCGGCATCGGCGCCATGCTGCACGACATCGGCAAGAGCGCCATTCCGACAGGGATCATCAACAAGCCGGGCAGGCTCGATGACGATGAATTCAGCAAGATCAAGACCCACGTGGTGGAGGGCGAGAAGATACTGCGCACGCACAAGGACATTCCCCGGGAGTCCTTCGAGGCCGTCGTGCAGCACCACGAGCGCCTGACGGGCAGGGGCTATCCGTACAACCGCAAGGGCCCGGAGATCACGACGTTCGGCAGGATCACGTCCATCGTCGACTGCTATGACGCCCTAACCACCATGCGGCCCTATCATACTGCGCGGACGCCGTTCCTGGCCCTTTCGGTCCTGACCAAGGAGGTCGGCGATTACGACGCCGACATCCTGAAGATCTTCATCAGGATGCTCGGCACGGTCAAGGCATAAGACAGCGCTTTCTGTAGTTCCTCCTGACGCCATTTTCCCAAGGCCGCTCCCGCTGCTACGTCTCCCCGCACGCGCAAGCGCAAAAAATACGATTGAGAAAGCCTCCAAAATAGGATACAATACCCGCACTTTTTTGCAATGTCGCACCAATTCCCGTTCTTTGCAGGAGGAATGCATGAGACAGACGAAGATCATTCTCGCGGACAAAGAGATCCCGACCAGATGGTACAACATCATGGCGGACATGCCGAACCTTCCGAAGCCGCCGCTCCATCCGGCAACGAAGCAGCCGATCGGACCCGATGACCTCAAACCCATCTTTCCCATGGACCTCATCCTCCAGGAGGTGAGCCAGGAGCGGTGGATCGACATCCCGGAGGAGGTCCTGGATATCTACACGCTCTGGAGGCCGTCGCCGCTGTTCCGAGCGCACCGGCTCGAGAAGGCGCTCGGCACGCCGGCGAAGATCTATTATAAGTACGAAGGCGTGAGCCCGGCGGGCAGCCACAAGCCGAACACGGCCATTCCCCAGGCCTACTATAACAAGAAGGCGGGGATCAGGCGCATCGCGACCGAGACCGGGGCCGGCCAGTGGGGCTCGTCCATGGCGCTCGCGGGCAAACTCTTCGGCCTCGACGTCACGGTCTACATGGTGAAGGTGAGCTTCGGCCAGAAGCCCTACCGCAGGATGATGATGGAGACCTGGGGCGCCACGGTTCACGCGAGCCCGTCAACGCTCACGAACGCCGGCAGGAAGATCCTCGAGGTGGATCCGGGCAACACCGGGAGCCTCGGCATCGCCATCTCCGAAGCGGTCGAGGACGCGGCCACTCACAATGACACCAACTATGCGCTCGGCTCGGTCTTGAACCACGTGTGCCTGCACCAGTCCGTGATCGGACAGGAGGCCAAGAAGCAGATGGAGATCGCGGGCGATTATCCCGACGTGGTGATAGCGTGCTGCGGCGGCGGGAGCAACTTTGCGGGGATCGCATTCCCCTTCCTGCATGACAAGCTTTCCGGCAGGAAGAAGGACCTCCGGGCGATCGCGGTGGAGCCCACGTCCTGCCCCACGCTGACCAAGGGCGAGTTCTGCTACGACTTCGGCGACGTTGCGGGGATGACGCCGCTCTTGACCATGTACACCCTCGGCCACGACTTCATGCCCTCGGGCATCCACGCCGGCGGGCTCCGGTACCATGGAGATTCGCCGATCGTGTCCCAGCTCTACCACGACAAGATCATCGAGGCAAGGGCCTATGGTCAGACGAAGGTCTTCGAGGCGGCCGTGCTGTTCGCCGGGACCGAGTCGATCATCCCGGCGCCCGAAAGCGCTCATGCCATCCGCTGCGCCATCGACGAGGCGCTCCGCGCCAAGGAGGAGGGCAGGCAGAGGACGATCCTCTTTAATCTCTCCGGCCACGGGTATCTCGATCTGCAGGCCTATGCCGATTACCGAGAAGGGAAGCTTTTCGACCACGAGCATCCCGAAGAGGACATCAAGAAGTCGCTGGAGAAACTGCCGAAGATCTGAGCAGCCACATGAGCAGTTGACGCCCGTGGCGGACTATCCGTGACGGGCGTTTTGTTTTATGGGGGATTGAGTGGCGTGCGTTCAAGAAGCAGGACGTGCAAGATCAGAATTCTGCGGGAAATAACCAGGCATGCAAAAAGAGAGTCTTCGGCAGCAAACGGGAGTCACGAAATCAGTGTTCTTTTCTGCACCGCCGTTCACAGGCCCGTGCTGACACGCGTTGCCGGGTGGTGGCGCTAGGTCCGTTCGCCTTCCTTCATGCGCTCCAGCGCGTTCGAGGCGATCAGTATCTGGCCCTCGGCTTCCCCGGTAATGCCTTTCGTCGCAAGCACCTTCATGCATTTCGACACGGCCTCGCGCGACGAACCGATCCGGGCGGCGAGCTCCCTGTGGGTGAGCCTGCCGGCCTTCAGGTATCCCTTCAAGCCGGGTCCTCCGGACCGCGCCGCCTCCAGGAGAGCCTTCACAAGCCGCTCCCCGACTTCGAGAAAGGCAAGGGACTCTATCATATCGTCGGCCTTGCGCAGACGGTCGACCAGCGTGGCCATGAGCCCCACCGCGATCCTCGGATCCTTGTCCAGGAGATCCAGGAAAACATCTTGTTTCAGCACGGCGAGCTCGGCGTCGCTGTCGGCAACGATCGTGGCCGACCGTCCCTTGCCGTCGAGCAGGCTCAACTCTCCGAAGAAAGCCCCCGGTTCGAACTGCGCCAGAATGAGTTCGTCGCCTTCCTCATCATCCAGGACCGCCTTGAGCCTGCCGGAGTTCACGATGTACAGGTCGGTGCTCGGATCGGTCTTGCGAAAGATGACGTCGCCCTTGGCGTAGCGGGCGCTCTTGCAGCGGGCGGCGATCTCCCGCACCTGGGAATCCTTCAGGTGCTTGAAGAGCGGTATGTTCTTCAGGTATCCTTCGAGCATCTGCGTTACCCCTGCGGCATGGCCCGCGGCTGCATCTTGTGACAGTTCACGCAGAGAACCACGCTTGACGTTGTCTTGTACCGGAACAGGCGGCCGTGCCGGGAGAGTCTCCTTCAATGCTGTTTTACAAGCGTGTCTGATACATAACCGGAGCGTTCTGTTATGAAGAATAGCATTGAGACCTGCTAAAATCAAGCAGATTGCGCACGGGACGCGCTCTTGAACGGAACTTTTGAGCTCCTATATTGTAATCAGCAGCAGTCTGCGGTAGAATCCCGGGCAGATGTGCCGGAAAAGCGGAGGGGGATTTGCCCGAATCAATCAAGACAAAGATCATGCGCTGGGGCTTCAATTTCTTTCCCGCCTACCGCGGTACGGGCGCGCGGATCACCTATATCGCGTCAGACTGGCGCGAGGTGCGCGTGAAGCTTCCCCTGAACTGGCGCACGAGAAACTACGTGGGCACGACTTTCGGCGGCAGCATGTACGGCGCCGTGGACCCCATTTACATGGTGATGCTGATCAAGATCCTCGGTCCTTCCTATACCGTCTGGGACAAGGCGGCTTCCCTGCATTTCAAAAAACCGGGAAAGGGGACGCTGTACGCTCGGTTCGTCTTGAGCGTGGAGGAGACCGCCCGGATCAGGGCGGCAGCGGAGGCGGAGCCGTCTGTTGAGCGCGTGTATCCCGTGGAGCTGGTCGACAAGGACGGCGTGGTGCATGCCGTTGTCGAGAAGATTCTCTATATTAGGAAAAGGGGTGGGGGAGGAGAGGGGAACGTTGACATAGCTGTGAATCAAGGATAAAGTAAAGAAGGAAAGAACAGCTCTTCAAGCCGGTGAAATGATGGTTCTTATCATGTTAGGCTTATCACCATGAAATCTTATCAGAAAATTATCTCATTGTTTTTCTTTGCATCGATCTTCCTCTCGGCATGCAGCGGCGGAGGGGGCCTGACCATTCCGCTTTCCGACGCAAAAGCCATTACCGCATTCTCCTTCACGAACCTGGCGGCAACAGGTACGATTGATGAGAGCGCAAAGACTATTTCCGTCACGGTGCCGAATGGAACGAATGTAACCAGACTGGTCGCGACCTTCACCACCACGGGTGCCGGCGTAAAGGTCGGCTCAACAATGCAGATAAGCGGCGCGACGGAGAATGACTTCACGAATCCCGTAACCTACCTGGTAACGGCTGCTGACGGTTCATCGCTGGCGTATACCGTAACGGTGACCATTCTGCCTGCTGATGCAAAAGCCATAACCGCGTTCTCCTTCACGAACCCGGCGGCAACAGGTACGATTAATGAAAGCACAAAGACCATTGCGGTAATAGTCCCTTTTGGAACGGATGTTACCGCGCTGATAGCCACATTCAGCACGAATGGTGCCAGCGTAAAGGTCGTCGCAACAGTACAAATAAGCGGCGCGACGCCGAATGACTTCACGAGCCCGGTGACTTACACGGTAACCGCTGCGGACGGCACAGTGGCAACATATACCGTGACAGTAACCGTCACAGCAAGCTCGGCAAAAGCCATAATCGCATTCTTCTTCACGAACCCGGCGGCAACGGGTACGATTGATGAGAACTTAAAGACTATTTCCGTAATCGTGCCGATGGGAACGGATGTAACGGGGCTGGTCGCGGTCTTCACCACCACGGGTGCCGGCGTAAAGGTCGGTTCAACAGTTCAGGTAAGCGACGTGACGGTGAATGACTTCACGAGTCCCGTGACCTACCTGGTGACGGCTGCTGACGGGTCATCGCTGGCGTATACCGTAAGAGTGGTCATTCCGCTTTCCGATGCAAAAGCCATAACCGCGTTCTCCTTCACGAACCCGGCGGCACCAGGTACGATTGATGAGAACGCAAAGACTATTTCCGTAATCGTGCCGAAGGGAACGAATGTAACGGGGCTGGTCGCGGCCTTCACCACCACGGGTGCCGGCGTAAAGGTCGGTTCAACAGTTCAGGTAAGCGGCGTGACGGCGAATGACTTCACGAGTCCCGTAACCTACCTGGTGACGGCTGCTGACGGGTCATCGCTGGCGTATACGGCAACGGTGGCCATACGGGCAACCACCTCGACGATTGGAGCGATCCGTTGGGACGCATGGATGGGGGACAGCGATTGGGCCGGGGTACAAGTTGACAAGGACCTGGGCCCGAACCATTGGCATTATCGCCTGCCATTCTATGCTATCGAGATTAGCGCGGACCAGGTTTCGATCATTGCCAATACCCAGGCGGTTATCGATCAGGAAATCGCGTATGCCAGGAACGCGGGAATCAACTATTTCGCCTACGTTTTGTACCACAACAGCGATCGGCTCCTTGCAGGTGAAGAAACCGCCTTGAACCTCTATTTCAGCAGTGCGCACAAGAATGACATAAATTTTTGCTTCATCCTGGACGGCGTCGCCCTCTCGGCGATGACCGCGACTAACATCGACTGGATTGTAGCCAAGTTCCAGGACCCCGGCTATCAGAAGGTTCTGACGAACAGGCCCCTCGTGTATGTTTTCGGCGATACGGGAGCGCCGCCGGATTTGACACCTCTCGTGACTGGAGCGCAAGCGGCTGGTTTGGGAGCCCCGTATTTTGTGGATATGCAGGGGAATATGACCTCTCCCCCACCGGATGCTTACAGCAATTATTCAATAAACGGAGGTTCGTCGACGGGCGCGCCGTTTACCGACCTGATGTCGCTGGCCCGAGGCACCTGGATGGGCCATGATAAGGGCGTTCCCCTTGTCTCTGCAGGCTGGGATGGACGGCCCCGGATTGAAAATCCGGTATCCTGGGCTCAGACAAACTGGTACACCAATTGGTATTTGGAAGCTACGCCCCAGCAGATCGCGACGGAACTTTCTACGGCCGTCACGGACGTGAAGAACAATCCTGCGCAATTTGAAGCCAACACCATTCTGATATACGCCTGGAATGAGTTCGACGAAGGCGGGTGGATCTGTCCCGGCCTCGCAACGGGCTTGGGCGCTACCCCGACCTATGAGGGCGCGGTGAGACTGAACGCCATTGCACAGGTACTTCTTCCCTGATACTGGACCTCTCGTTATGGGACCTGTAGTATCCCTCACCCGCAGGATTCATCAGATCAGCGTTTCCGTCGCCGCGTCCGCACTTTCCGCTTTCCCCTTAGCTTATTACGTTATGCTTTTATGCTATAATGAAAATGTTTTATACTGGAAGTCAACAATAGTATTCGTTGGTTCCTCGATCTTTTCCTAATACTAAGGAGGTGTTCCATGTTTGAAGGACTTTTCCGACCGATGCATTTGCTCCTGATACTTTTTATCGTTTTAATCATATTTGGCCCCGGGAAATTGCCGGAGATTGGGGAAGGGCTGGGGAAAAGCATACGGTCATTCAAGAAAGCCATGACCGAAAAAGACGATCTGAAAGAGGAGACCCAGTCTATTGAACAAAAAGCAGAAAAAAAGGCATAAGAGCATTCTCAATTTATTCAGTACCCTTCTATAAGAATCGGCAGGCCATATACCTACTAGCGAGAGGGAACGTGCCTGCCGATTTCGACAATCCTGAACACTTCAAAATTTCAAATAAAAAGCTTTTCCGTTGCGTAAATTGAAAGCTACGAAGCTCTGGATCGCGAGATCATTCGTCATTTCGGAAAGTGAAGCTTAACGAGTGAGGGCCACAGCGTTTAGGTCTTCCTGACGTCCGTTGCCGTCGCATCTTGCCTGAATTGTGAAGTACATGCTCAAAGCAACAATAGAGGGATAGAGGCTTTAATACGTTTTTAATAAAAGAGGAAAAGGGTTCAACTTTTCACTCTCAATCGTCTCTAATGATATGTAGAGGATTACGAAGACTACTTACAGATTGTCAACTGATTCCAGTTTGTTTGCTGCGACAGCAATCGAGGAGCATCAAGTGCATGCCAGCTACCCTACAGTAAATAGAGGAAGGATCTACGCCCGTGAATAGGACCTTCATGAAAAGCATTTTGGTTGCATTTGTTGTGAGCATCGCAACGCTCCTGTCTGTTCAAGCCTGGGGGGATGACCAGGACCTGACATATTCAATATCGTTCACGGATGACGAACTTGATAACCTCCTTGCGCCCATTGCTCTCTACCCGGATCCTCTGCTGGCCCAGATACTGCCGGCCTCGACGTATCCGGCAGAGGTTGCCGATGCGGAAGCGTGGCTGAATAGCGGCGGTGATGTTTCAAGCATTGACGAGCAGGATTGGGCTGAGTCCGTTAGGGCAATTGCGCACTACCCCGGCGTTCTTAAAATGATGGCCGATAACATGGATTGGACTGCCAACGTGGGAGACGCCTTTCTCAACCAGCCGGAAGATGTGGCCAGTTCGGTTCAGCGGCTCAGGTGGCGCGCGAGGGCCGTCGGCAATCTGGTCAGCAACGCCGAACAGAGTGTCATCATCGACGGAGACTATATCCAGATCGTTCCGGCTCAACCTCAGTACGTATACGTCCCGCAGTATTCACCCTCTGTTGTATATGTTGAAAGTCCGGCCATGGGTTATCCGCCTTTCATCACCTTTGGATACGGCCTGGCGATCGGCGGCTGGCTGACCATGGACTTCGACTGGGGTCACCACCATGTGATCTATCATGGCTGGAATCGCCCCGGCTGGGTCGATCATGCAAGACCCTATGTTCACGTGAGGGATGTTTATGTCAACCAAAGCAGGCCCTCCATACACCAGACATGGAGGCATGATAGATCGCACGGTGACCCAGCCCGTTACCTGGCATCGCGACCCAGTGGTCCGAATGCCGACAGGTATGCACGCGTAGGCGAAGCAAGGGGGAGCGCTGTGACACAGCCCAGGCCCGCGGGAGGGACGTATGGCCGCGGAAGGGACGCCTACGCATACAGCAATCGCGGCAGCGAAAGCCGTGGTGTTGTGAACCAATGGCCGAAACCACCTGCTCAAAGTATCAGCCAGCGACCGACGCCGCCGACTCCGAGTATCAGCCAGCGACCGACGCCGCCGACTCCGAGTATCAGCCAGCGACCGACGCCGCCGACTCCGAGTGTCAGCGAGCGACCGACACCGCCGACTCCACGTATCACCAGCCAGCCTCAGCCCGGTCCGGGCCGCGAGCGGATGCAGCCCGAGAGTCCGCCTTCGGTCACGTTTGGTGGTTACCGGGGGGGTAATGAGGCCAGGGAGCAGAGCCTTCGCGGCCAGAACAGCCGCCAGAGCAGTGAAGGGGCACGATCTCCCGCTGCCCCGGCGAGCCATGGCAATGCTCCTGCAGGGAAAAACGCCGCCAGCGGAGACAGACAACGCCGGTAGCAAAGGCAGGTTTACTTCAAATATTTTCTTCAAAGGGTCACAAATTGAATTCAGAGAGGAAGAAAACTATGGTGACAATTCAACAGAAATTCCTATCTCGTTCCTCACGAGGGATGATCTTTATTGCTGCGCTATTGGTAACTGCAATGGCTGTTTTTATCTTGAGCATGCCACTGATGGCGGCGGAATCGCAAAAACGCTTCTCCTCTCCCGAAGATGCCTTAAAAGGACTCGTTGAGGCTGTCAAGGCAAAGGACAAGGCGGCACTCGACCGGATATTCGGCCCCTCCGGGAAAGACCTTCGCTCCAGCGACGAGGTGCAGGCCGCCGCCGAATTTGAGGAATTTACGAAACACGCAGCAGAGAAGACCAGCCTCGTGAAAGTGAATGATTCAAAGGTGATCATTCACATAGGCAACGAGAACTGGCCGTATCCGATCCCCCTGGTAAAGGTCAATGGCAAGTGGATCTTTGATACCGAAGCGGGAAAAGAAGAGGTCCTGAACCGCAGGATCGGGGAAGACGAACTCACCGCCATACTGGTCTGTCGCTCATACGTCAAGGCACAGCGCGAGTATGTCCTGAAGGACTGGGATGGCGACGGGATCCTTGCGTATGCACAGAAACTTCGGAGCGATCCCGGCACGAAGAACGGTCTCTTCTGGAGGCACGCGCCAGGCGAAGCAGTGAGCCCGCTCGGTGAGCTCGTGGCACAGGCAAGGATAGAGGGCTATAAGAAGGAAAAGTCCGTGTTCAAGGAACAGCCTATGCCGTTTCATGGCTACTATTTCAAGATACTGACAAAACAGGGAGAGCATGCGCCGGGCGGAAAATACGATTACATCATCAATGGCAACATGGTCGGCGGCTTCGGTCTGGTCGCATTTCCATCAAACTGGGGCAAGTCGGGGGTGATGGCCTTTATCGTCAACCAGCAGGGCAAGGTTTTTCAGAAAAATCTCGGACCCGACACCTCAAGTATCGCCCAGGAGATGCAAGCGTACGACCCGGATGAGACGTGGACATTGGTTAAGGAGTGAGAGGTCTTTAGCAGGCTGCTGAAAAATGTTCCGTCATGGTCATCCTGAACGATGAGAAGGATCTCGAGTATTCGAAAAGACGAGATTCTTCGCTGCGCTCAGAATGACATTTTTGGTGTCACCTCCACATGGCCCCGAAGTCTCCATCCCGACTCTGGTAACGCATTGCGGCCGGATTTTTTCTCATTTCGCTCAGGAGGGCATTCATCATGCGCACTATTGTTCGAATCGCATTTTTGGTTGTCTGTCTGGCTCTCTCGGGAACCGCGGTCTTCGCGGTAGACAAGCAAGACACCCCGAAAGACGCTGGCACACCGGGGCCTGCTGTTCATACTCCCAGGACGGCGGTACTGATCAGCCCGGAGTTGACCATCAATAGCACGAGAACAGCGGTACTCATCATGGACTACGAGAACGATATCGTGGGCTCGCTTTCTGAGGATGTCCGGGTCCCGTTGCTTGAAAGAGCAAGCACAATACTGAAGGAAGCGCGGCAGGCGAAACTGCAGATCATCTACGTCGTCGTCCGGTTTCGCGACGGCTACCCAGAGGTCAACCCGCAGAACAAGCTATTCAGCGGCCTGAAACAATCAGGCCGGCTTGTTGAGGGCACGCCGGGTGCAGAAATAGATCCGAGGGTCGCGCCGCAACCGGGCGATATTGTGGTCACGAAGCGCCGTGTCGGAGCTTTTTCCACAACCGACCTGGAAACAATACTCCGGTCAAAGAATATCAACAGGCTTGTGCTATTCGGGATCTCGACAAGCGGCGTGGTCCTTTCCACGGTACGCTG
>Ga0335081_10001671_pt1 | contig 35380 bp, 28 predicted proteins | sample Lox_Sample_35_FD_206713 | JGI IMG/M metagenome (GOLD analysis project Ga0335081, IMG submission 206713) | Soil microbial communities from Loxahatchee National Wildlife Refuge, Florida, United States - Lox_Sample_3.5 | ecosystem: Environmental > Terrestrial > Soil > Wetlands | place: USA...
GTCGGCGGTGGCGTGCCTGGCCGCCAGCGAGCTGGCGGCCAGCGTCCGCCCTACCCGGTCGGCCTGGTCGGTCCACTTGCCGACCTCGCCCGCCACGACCACCTCGTCGTCGGCCTGCTCGCCCGCCTTGTAGGCATTGCTCAGCTGGCCGAACAGCCCGCCCGCGAGCTGCGCCCGCACGCCGCGCTGGCCGAGCCGCACGCCGAGGTAGACCTCCTTGGACCAGAAGTCCTTGGCCCAGACCTGCCGGTACATCTCGTCCAGGTACGGCATCCAGCCCGGCCCGCCGTCCGATGTCGCGTGCACACCTGCCGCCCACTCGGCGGCCGGGTAGCTGCGGTGCGCGATCCGCAGGTGCACCTCGGCGTCGGCCATCCTGATCCCGGCAAGCGCGACGGTCAGGTTCGTCGCCAGCGCCTCGCGCTGCTGCCCGGTCATGAACTCATACGAGATCGTCGGCACCCTGAAGTACGCCCACGCGTGCGTCTCGGTGAGCAGGATGCGGTCGTCGAAGTACCGCACCGACAGGCGGTTCTTCCTTGCCATCCGCGCGCTCATCGATGCCCCTGCCCTTGGCTGGCCGGCCGCGGCTGGCCGGTGACGGCCGCGACGCGGCCGGCCAGGGCGGAGACAAGCACGCCGGCCAGGGCGGTATAGGCGGCCGCCGTGGCGGGGCTCAGCAATCCCGCCCAGCGCTGCCCGGCCCGCCCGCCGGGAGCCGTCGGATGGGTTCGTTTCACAGCCTGGCCGTTGAGCTGGTCGTCCCAGGGGACCCGCACGATCGCGCGGCACCGGCCGACGCAGACCCGTTCGGCCTGCTCGACATGGGCCAGGCTGCGGCGGCTGACCCCGTTCAGCACCATGATCGACTCGGCGGCCAGCCTGCCCTGCCGGTGCGCGTCCAGCCACTCGAAGGTCATCGCGATCGAGCTGGCGGCCGCGGCGCTGGCGGGAGCGACCAGAACCAGCTGGTCGGCTATCGGCAGCAGCCTGGGCACCGCGGCGGTGGACGGGTCGGCGAACACCAGGTCGTAGCGCTGCGAGGCGAAGTCGAACCGCTCGGCGTCCTCGCCGGGCCGCGGCCGGGCACCATGACCGTCGGCGTCGTCCTCGGCGGACGGCCCGACCTGGCCGAGCACCACCAGCCTGGAAGAGACAAGCGAGGCGGCCTGGCTCAGCGCCGGCCGGTGCTGCGCACGGCGCGCCAGCGAGCCTGGCCCGGGGTTCAGGTCGAGCACGGCCACGTGCTCGGGCCGCAGGCTGGCCAGCATCTCGCCGATCAGCAGCGCGGTGATGGTCTGGCCAGCGCCGACGGTGCAGCCGAGCACGACGATCCGGCTCGGTTCGCCGATCGGCTGCTGCGCACGCGTCCGGTCCCTGGCCAGCTGGTCGGGCCTGCCAGGCCGGTGCCCGCCCGGTACGACCACGACCCGGCCGGGCCGGGCATCGCCGCGCCGGGCCGAGGGTCCGGCCAGGGCACGTTCGACCGCTGGCGGGCTCGCCTGCGCGGACGCGCCGCCCACCACGGTGACGACCGGCCGCTGCGCCGCAGGCGCCGGTGCCCCGGTGGCCGGCCGGGAGCCGTCCGGCCCGGGCTCCTGCGGCCGTGCCTCATGATCAGCCACGAACACGCCGGCGCGCGGGGCGCGCTCGCCGGGGTGTCGCGCATCGACGTCGCGGGCCTCGGTCCCTGGCACGGCCGTCTTGGCCAGGCTGACCGCGTCCGCCGCGGGTGCAGACGCATGCCGCGTCGGCGCGGGCGGCAGGAACGTTCCTGGCCCCGCGTGGCGGCCCGCATCCGGGTGACCGCTCGCCTCGTCACCGCGTGCGTGCCGCCCTGGCCCATCCCGGTCCCGCGCGGCCTCTCCCGGTGCATCCAGGTTCGAGGCGCGCGCCGCTTGCGCATCAAGATCCGACGCGTGCCGGGCCAACGCATCCCGGTCCGGCGCGGGCCGGCCTGGCGCACCGGCTCCCGCACCATGCCGCGCGCGAAACAGGCCGGTCCGGTGCCCTTCGATGTCGCCGCGACCTGGCCACGCCGGCGGTGGGCCGAGCGGGGCATCTCTGCGTGGCGCGGCGGTCCGCCCTCCCGGCTCCTGCCCGGCCGCAACCGGTCCCCGCCCGGCCGCGATGTCCTGCTCTGATGCCGCCGCCGGGGCGGCGCCGGAGCGCAGCCGGTCCCGGTCGGCGTGCTCCGCCGCCCAGTCCTGATCGGTGCTGTCGGCAAGCCTCTCGCCCGCGGGCAAGAGCCCTGTCCCGCCCGGGACGGCCGGCGCGGGCCCGTCCGACTCGGGCAGCCCGGGCAGGTGGCGGCGCGATAGGGCGACTCGACCCGGGCCGAGCCGACCCGCAGACAGACCGCCCTTCGCCATGCCGCCCGCCGCAAGGCCAGGCGCCACGCCGCGGCCAGGAGCTGGATCACGGACAGCCTGCGCAGACCTGGCTAGCCCGCGCTCCGGCGCCTTGCCTGACAGCCAGAATCCGGCGCCCTGCGCATCCTTTCCGTTGCCGGAGTCTGCCTCCCAGAAGTCGTCATCGTCGGCCGCCACCTCGGCCGGCGCCGCGCTCGACCGGACGGTGCTCTGCCCGGTCGCCATCGCCAGCTCGTATCCAGCGCTGGCCGGCCGCCACGCGCGCGCGGTCACCACGACGACGTCGCGCTCGGTCGACTGCGCCATCCGGCACCAGACCCGCGGCTCGGTGACAAAGCGCACCTGGGACTTAACCAGCTCGGGAAGCCGCTTGCCTTCGAGCACGGGGCGGGTCGCGAGCCAGGTGAGCAGGCCGGGCGGGAGTATGTACAGCCAGATGAGGGTGTGGTTGAAGGGGAGCCCGAGTACCGTGAGCAGCACCACGTAGGGAACGGTGATGGCCGCGAACACCGAAATCTGGCCGATCGGCAGCGGCATGGGCAGCCGAAAGTCGTACAGCTTGTACAGCCGTTTCTCGATTCGCCAGATGCTGGTATACGTGGGCAGATCCACCCGGTGGTTCTCCTCTCGGCTGCGACGGCGCTAGCTGAGCATGTTGTGGCAGCGGGCAAGCTGGCTAGTGAACCCCGAGCGCGTGCGCGATGCCCATGGCGAGGGAACGCACGATTCCAGGAACATAGAAGATCACGGCGATAGCGACCGCGAGGATAAAGAACTGCACGAAGCGGACGATCTCGCGAGTGAAAAGGAAAAAGATCGCTACTATACCCACAATCCCGAGGAACAAGGGGCCGAAGAGGGTCTGCAAATAGGAGACGAGGCCCTGGCTGCTAATGCCAGCGGCCGTCGTGACGATGATGTGGCTGTGCATCGCTACTCCGGGATTGGTGGGAACGGCTTGCGGGGGATCCGCCGCACCGATTCGGAACCGGTGATGACTGGCAATGGTCGCGACAGCGCCGTCTCCCCTGCCGCCGGGGCGCCGGCCGCCACGGTGGGCAGCCTGGTCGCACCGGTGGTCCGTTCGGCCCTGATCGCATGCTCGGCTGTCACCGGTCGCCCGGCCGCAAGCCCGCGCGCGGCTGACAGCCGAGCCCCGGGCAGTACCCGGTTGCCCGTCGGCATCTCACCTCCGGCCGCTCCCTCCCGCCCATGCCGGCCCGGCCGGGAGTCGCGGCGCACCATTGCTCGTGTCCGGCACCATTCTGCGGCAATACGCCCCGCCTCACGGCCATATGCCAAATCCGACGCGCCGATGACCTGCGATTTGACATCAGGATCGTGATCAACACCTCGTGCGAGGAGGCTCCCGGCAAGCCGCACCGACCAGCATAAATGATGTCCGTTGCACGGATTCTTGCTATTTTGCGGACATTGTCCGCTTACCGGGATCACGACACACTCACCTCTCTAGTCAAGCGACCTGTGCGGCCGGCGCGCCGGCCCGCCCGCGCCCGTCGCCGGGAGCGCGAGGCGGGTCAGCGCGGTCCGGGTCACCGCCGTCCGGGTTACCGCAGTGCAGCCCGGCGACTGTGACGTGAGTGTGACAGCGCCGGCCACGGCGCCGAACGGCCCCTCTGCCGCACCCGGCGGCGACCCGCGCGGACCGCCTGCCCTCGCATGGACCCGCCAGAAGCGGCCGGAGTCATCACGGCGCGGTCCGTCGGCTCGCGGCCACTCGGACCAGCGGGCCGCGAAACTTTTTCCCTCCGAAATGGCGGCCCGCTAATCTCGTTTCGAGCTCGATCCACCACCAGCGCGGACTAAGAGTCACCTATCCGCGGCTTATCCTCGCACGTGGGTAAATCATTCGGTCGGACCAAAGACCTGCGCGCCGGTCAGACTCGCCCATGCCCCGCCTGCGCCATCTCAAGTTACCGTCCCACCTCGGAACGGGTAACTCGAGATACCAGCAAGGACGTAAGTGCCCGCGGTCTTTACGCGGAACCCGCGGTCGCGACGAGCCAGGCCAGGATCAGGGCTTCCTCGTGCCAGGCGTCGTACCTGCCGCTGCGGCCGCCGTGCCCGGCGATCATCTCGGTCTTGAGCAGGAACGGGCCGCCGTCGGCGACTGCCTGGAGCCTGGCGATCCACTTGGCCGGCTCGGTGTACAGGACCCGGGTGTCGTTGAGGCTGGTGATCGCGAGTATCGGCGGGTACGGCCGGCCGGCCGTCACGTTCTCGTACGGCGAGTACGACTTCATGTACGCGTACACCGCCGCGTCATGCAGCGGGTCGCCCCACTCCTCCCACTCGGTGACCGTGAGCGGCAGCGACGGGTCGAGTATCGAGGTGAGCGCGTCGACGAACGGGACCTGCGCCACGATGCCGCCGAACGCGTCCGGCGCCATGTTCGCCACGGCGCCCATCAGCAGTCCGCCCGCCGACCCGCCGCGCGCGATCAGCCGGCCGGGGCTGGTCCAGCCGCGATCGGCGAGATGCCGGGCGCACGCGACGAAGTCGGTGAACGTGTTGATCTTGGCGAGCATCTTCCCGTCGTCGTACCAGCGCCTGCCCATCTCGCCGCCGCCGCGGATGTGCGCGATCGCGAAGCCGAAGCCGCGGTCGAGCAGCGACAGCCTGGGAATCGAGAAGTACGGGTCCGACGAGCTCTCGTAGCTGCCGTAGCCATAGAGCAGGAACGGCGACGACCCGGCCCGCGGCGCGCCCTTGCGGCAGACGATCGAGATCGGCACCCGGGTGCCGTCCGGCGCGGTCGCCCATTCCCTATGCTGCTCGTAATCCTCGCTGCGGTATTCCCCCGCGCCCGGCAGCGCCAGCACGGGGCGGCGCCTGAGCAGGGTCATCTCGCCGGTGACCGTGTCCAGGTCGTACACCGAGTCAGGCGTCACCATCGACTCGAACCCGAACCTGAACAGCCTGGACTCGTACTCAGGGTTCGCCCCTGGCCCGACGGTGTAGACCTCCTCGCCGAAGCTGACGTCCTGGTCGGTCCCGTCGGAGCGGATGATCCGCAGGCCGGTCAGCCCGTCCCGCCGGTAGTAGATCACCAGGTGGTCGGCGAACGCCTCGGCGTCGAGCAGCCTGGTGTCGGCACGGTGCGCGATCAGCGGGGTCCAGGCCGCAGGCTCGTCGAGCGTCGCCGTCGCGAGCTCGAAGTTCTCCGCGCCGTCGTTGTGCAGGACCAGCAGCCGGTCAGTGCCGTCGGCGGTCACCTGGTGGTCGATGCCGTACTCGACGCCCTGCCGCCTCGGCACGACCACCCGGAACACGCCGGTCGGGTCATCGGCGTCGAGCAGCCAGTCCTCGCTGGTCAGCTTGCTCGAGGTGGAGATCACCAGGTATCGCTCGCTGCGGGTCAGCCAGATCCCCGCGAAGAACCGCTCGTCGGCCTCCTCGAACACCATCACGTCGTCGGCGACCGGCGTTCCGATCAGGTGCCGCCAGATCCGGTATGGCCGCCAGGCGTCGTCCACCGTCACGTAGAACAGCGCGGACCCGTCGCGCGACCACGTGGCGCCGTAATGGGTGTTCGGGATCTCGTCGGCCGCTACCTCGCCGGTGACCAGGTCCTTGATCCGCAGCGTGAACCGCTCGTCGCCCGAGTAGTCGGTCGAGTAGGCGAGCTTGGATCCGTCGGTGCTCACGCTGTACGCGCCGAGCGAGAAGAACGGGCTGTCACCGGCGAGCTCGTTGCTGTCGAGCAGGACCTCCTCGCCCTCCAGCGGGGAGCCGTCCTGCGTCATCGGGGGCCGCTCGTCCTCGCTGAGCACCGCCCGCCGGCAGCTCACGGAGTACTGCTTGCCCTCCTGAGTGCGCGCGTAGTACCACCAGCCGCCCTTGCGGGTCGGCACCGACAGGTCGGTCTCTTTGGTCCGCCCCTTGATCTCGCCGAAGATCGCGTCCCGCAGCCCAGCCTGGCCCGCCGTCATCTGCTCGGTGTAGGCGTTCTGTGCCTCGAGGAACGCGATGGTGTCCGGGTTCTCCTTGTCGGCCAGCCAGGCGTACTGGTCGACGAACGTGTCGCCGTGGAACGTGCGCTCGGTCGGGATCTGCTTCGCCGCGGGTGGCTCATGGCGCTGAGGGCTCATGATTGCTGATTCTACGAAGGATGCGCCGTTGGCACGGACCCGCGGACCTGGCCGGCCTGAGCACCGTATCCTCCCCGGCAGGAGCCCGTGCGTTCATGGTCTTGCTTGGGCTGAGGGAGGGCTTCGCTTGAAGGCCTGGGACACGTTCGCCGAGATCTGTGGTGGCGGCTCGGCCACACTGACCGGGCTGTTGTTCGTGGCGGTCTCGATCAGGATCGCGTCCATCGCGAAGTCTCAGGAACTGCGGAACCGGGCGGCCCAGACGCTGAGCCTGTTCGGCATTGTCCTGATCATCTCGGTCTTGATCGCGATTCCCGGACAGGCGTACCGCACACTCGGTGTGGAGCTGATGGTTCTCGCCGTGCTCGCTGGTACGGGCCTCAACATTCTGGATCGACGCGCGAAGGGCGTGAGGAGCGATCAGGCGATCGCGCCCGTACTTGAGGCTCTCACTCCTGTCACGGTTACTTCGCTGCTGCTGCTGGCCGCAGGCATCGTCCTGGTCTTCGGAGTGCACGCGGGACTCTACGTCCTCGTGGGGCCGGTCTTCGTAGCCTTCGCCGGCGGCATCGCCAGCGCCTGGCTGCTCCTGACCAAGATCACCGAATAGCCCCGGCGGCGGCGGCGAGGAAGGCCGCTATGGGGAGCTCGGACGGTGACCGGCGAGCGCCGCCGCATTGTGGCGATCGGCCGACGCCATTATCCTCCGTGCATGCAGAGGTTTCTGCCGCCATGCGGAGGTAGTCGCTCCGTGCGGAGGTAATCGGCAACCGATGCGAGCTGGTACATCGTGAACCGAGATGCGCGGATATCGGGGCGCACTTTCCTGCGGCGCGTCGCGGCGGGAGGATAGAGCCGCGGTGAGCGCGGCGCCCGAGGCGTCAGGGGAGGCAGCAGATGATGAGCACGTCGCCGGAGCGGCCGGAGCAAGCCAGGACGGCGCTGCGGGAAATCGTCGCCGACTACGGCACGTCCGCGCTGTCCGACCCGGCCATGATGTCCAACCTGCTGAAGGACTTCCTGCCCGATTCCCCGAGCGCCGCGAAGATCATCGTGGCCGCCGCCGAGGAGCGCCTGGCCGACTCGCTCTCCGAGCACGTCTCGCAGGGCATGGACGTCGGCACGGCGACCCGCCTGACCTCTTCGGCGTTCGCCAGCAGGACGCTGTACAAGCCCGACGTGTGCGGCTGGGTGGTCGGCGAGTTCGCCGTAGCGCTCGGCCTCGCGACGGACGCCGATGTGCGGGCGGCGGGCGCGGCGCCAGGGGCGCCGGGGATGATGGCCGGCCAGCCGGGCATGCCTGGCCTGCAGGGCGTGACCAACCCGTCGGCCGGGGCTCCCGTCGGTGCCGGAGCGGCGGCCGGCGTCGGCCAGCCTGGGCAGGCTATCTGGGACCCGCCCACGGTCGGCCCGATGTCCAGGGGCGGCGAGGCGGTCACGCCGCTGTTCTCGCCGGGCCAGGGCGTGCCGCCCGGGTACCCGCCTGGCGCCGGGCCAGGGTACGGCGGCGGGCCTGGCTTCGGCCAGGGGCCCGGGGGCGGCCTGGCCGGCCAGCAGGCCGGCGGCTACGTCGCCGGCGGCTACGCGCAGCCTCCTGCCCCGACCACGCCGAACCGGCGGATGTGGATCATCTTCGGCGCGGCGGCCGCCGTGGTGGTGGTCGTCGCCGCTTTGCTGGTGTTCAAGCCGTGGTCCACCACGACGGTGTTGCAGCCGACCGGCCTGAGCACGGCCAGCGCGACGTCCGACTCGATCAGGCTCAGCTGGTCGCCCCCCGCCAGCGGCCCGCAGCCTTCCAGGTACCTGATAATCGAGGACGGCCAGCAGATCGGCTCGGTGCCCGGGTCGGTCACCTCGTACCAGGCCACCGGCCTCGCGCCGGACAGCTCCTACCAGTTCCAGGTCGAAGCGGTTCGCGGCAGCCAGGACTCGCCGCGCTCGACCGTGGTGACCGCGGACACCACTACGCCTCCGGTCTCGGACGCGCTGCTGACCGGGCAGTGGACGGCCTACTACCGGGTGCTGCAGTGGTCGCCGAGTGACACCACCTACAAGGTCGGCAACACATGGTCCGACGGCTGGCAGTTCACCCCGAACTGCTCGTCGGGCCCGTGCTCGGTGACGCTCGACGGCTCGATCAACAACCACTCGTTCACGACCGTCATGACGCCTTCGGGCGGCGCCTACGTCGGCTCGGTCACCCTGACCGATTTCGAGTATTGCGACTACGCGAGCGTCGGCACCACGTACCCGATCGCCGACCACATGACGTTCCGGATCGTGGTCAACAAGGCCGCGGTCAGCAACCAGACCTGGACCGCGACCTCGTTCGCCGGCACGATGGTGATGCAGAGCCCGTACACGCTGGCGGGCACCGTCCACTGCAACGCGTTCACCGCGAAGACCTCGATCCGCGGCGTGCCGTAGCCTCGCGGGCATTCTGGCGCGGGCCGACCCGGCAGGGTCGGCCCGCTACGCGGGCGCTCCATGACGCCCGGATGAGACAGTCATCGCGATGGTCTGCGTTATGGAAAGAGCGGACATCGCGCCGTCCGTGCGGGCCCTAGCCGGGCGCCTCGGTGCGGGGCGGGCGGCCTGGCCTGCGCATCTTGCCCGCGGTGCTGGGGAGTCGCCCCGCCTCGGCCAGGGCGCGGCGCAGCAGGAACTCGATCTGGGAGTTCGTGCTGCGCAGCTCGTCGGCCGCCCATCGCGCGAGTGCGTCGTGCACGGCGGGATCCAGGCGCAGCAGCACGCCTTTCCGCTCGTTCACGACGCCACCCCCGCCTGCGGTCACTGGTAGAGGGTTCCGGTGTTGACGACCTGCTGGGTGGCCTGCTCACTGCACAGGACGACGAGCAGGTTCGAGACCATCGCGGCCTTGCGCTCCTCGTCGAGCTCCACGACTCCCTCTTCTTCCAGCCGCTTCAGGGCGAGCTGCACCATGCCGACGGCTCCCTCGACGATCCGCTGCCGGGCGCCGACCACCGCGCTGGCCTGCTGCTGACGGAGCATGGCCTGGGCGATCTCCGGAGCGTAGGACAGCCGGGTCAGCCGCGTCTCGATGACCTCCACGCCGGCCGGCCTGACCCGGTCCCGCAGCTCTGCCGACAGCCGCTGGGTGATCTCCTCGGCGTTGTCGCGCAGGGACATTGCGCCGCTGCCGCGGTTGTCGTACGGATAGCTTGACGCAATGTGCCTGACGGCCGTCTCGGTCTGGATGGTGACGAAGTGGTTGTAGTCATCGACCGAGTACAGGGCCTCGGCGGTGTCGTTGACCTGCCATACGACCACGGCGGCGATCTCGATCGGGTTCCCGTCGGCGTCGTTGACCTTGAGCTGCGCCGATTCCTGGTTCCTGATCCTGGTCGAGACCACGATCCGCTTGGTGAACGGGTTCACCCACTGCAGGCCAGACTCGCGTATCGTCCCGCGGTACCGGCCGAACAGCTGCACCACCCGGGCCCGGCCCGGCGCGACGGGTGTCAGGCCGACGAACGTCAGCAACCCGAGCACCACCAGGAGCACGGTCGCCCACACCAGGGCCGTCTTCGTGTCCGTCGTGTAATAGCCCGCCCGCCAGCCCGCCACCCCGCCGGCGGCCACCAGTACGAAGGCCAGAAGGGCCATCGGCAGGCCGGCAAGCTTCCATGCCTGGTTCTCCGTGATGATCAGCCGGCCGCCCTTCTGCACCTGGGCGCCGGACGAGCCGCTCTTCGCTGCCGCAGCCTGCGATGTCATCTGACCCACCTCATCTGACCCGTCTCCGTGTGCACGTCCTATCGCTTGCTATCATAGTGATATCTATATAGAACGCAAGCGGCGGCGCGGTATCGTTCGCGGCGAGGTATCCGCGGGGGCACTTGGCGGCGCGCTAGCACGCGGAAAGGGCTTGACCAGTGGGCGGCAGCGACGGAGTGCTCGAACTGACCGGCCTGCGCCGCACGTACGGCGACGTGGTAGCACTCGACGGGCTCAGCTTCACGGTCCCGCCAGGCCAGGTCTTCGGCTTCCTCGGGCCGAACGGCGCGGGCAAGACCACGGCGATGCGGGCGATCGTCGGGGTGGCCTCGCTGGACGGCGGCACCGTCAGGTGGAACGGCGCGCCGATCGACCAGGATGCCAGGCGCCGGATCGGCTACATGCCGGAGGAACGCGGCCTGTACCCGAGCATGCGGGTGGCCGAGCAGCTCGAGTACCTGGCCAGGCTGCACGGCCTCGACCAGGCCAGGGCGCGCTCCGCCGCCCGGTACTGGGCCGGGCGGCTCGGCCTCGCCGGTCATGAGCAGGCCAAGGTGGAGGCGCTGTCCCTCGGCAACCAGCAGCGGGTGCAGCTCGCCGCCGCGCTGGTGCACCAGCCTGACCTGCTGGTGCTCGACGAGCCGTTCTCCGGGCTAGACCCGGTCGGCGTGGACGCCATGAGCGACGTACTCGCCGAGCGCGCGGCCGCCGGGGTCACCATGCTGTTCTCCAGCCACCAGCTCGACCTGGTCGAGCACCTGTGCACGTCGGTGGCGATCATCCACCGCGGCGCCCTGGTGGCCGGCGGGACCGTCGACGAGCTGTCGCGCGGCGGCCAGCTGCGGGTCGCGGTTCGGGTGGCAGGCGATGACCGGGCGCAGTGGACCGGCGGCGTGGCCGGGTTCGCCACCGTCGTCGGGGTGGCTGACGGCACCGCCACCCTCGCGCTCACCAGGCGCGAGGACGCCCAGGCCGTGCTCGACGTGGCCAGGCGGGCCGGGCCGGTCGAGCAGTTCGGGTTCGAGCGGAGGCGGCTGTCGGAGGTGTTCCGCGACGTGGTCGGCGCCGAGGTCGACGAGGGCGGGACGGTCGGCGCCGGCGTAGCTGCTCGTGCCGGTGGTGGCGGTAGTGCCGGTGGTGCCGGTGGTGCCGGCGGTGGCACCGGTGGTGGCCTGAGCGGCGTGGCCGGACGGGAGGCTTCCCGATGAGCAGGAGCTCGTGGACACTGACCTGGCTGGTCGCGCGGCGCGAGATCATCGACCGTGGCAGGGCCAGGTCGTTCTGGATCGCCTCGGTGCTGCTGCTGGTCGCGGTGGCGGCCGGCGCCGTCATCCCCGCGCTGGCGCGCGGCGGGCAGTCCACCGCGCGGGTCGGCATCGTGGGCGGCCCCGCCGCCGCGCTGACCGAGACCGCGCGCGAGGCGGGTCGGATCTCAGGGACCAAGGTCAGCGTGGTGACGCTGCCCAGCATCACGGTGGCCCGGGCCGACCTGCGCTCCGGTCGGGTGGCCGCCGTGCTGGTCGGCGACTCCGAGGTGCTCGTCAAGCAGCAGTCGCTGTCCAGCGGCGCGCCGGGCGGGACGCTGGCCGGCGCCCTCTCTGAGATCGGCGGCCTGCAGAAGCTGTATGCCGAACTGCCAGCGCCGGTCGCGACCCGGATCGCAAGAAGCGGCATCTCGCTGCCGGTCCGCGGCCTGCTGCCGCCGCCCAAGGGGCTGGCCAGCAGGATCACCGGCCTGAGCGTGGCGATCCTGATCTACGTGATCATCCTGACCTACGGCGTGCGGATCACGATCGGCGTGGGCGAGGAGAAGAGCAGCCGGGTCGTGGAGGTGCTGCTGACCACGCTGCGGCCGGTCCAACTGCTGGCCGGGAAGGTGATCGGGATAGGCCTGCTCGCGCTTGCCCAGATCGCCGCGATGGTCGCCGTGTACCTGCTGCTCGGCCATGCGGTCGGCGCCACCACGGTGACCGGCGCGACCACCGAGGTGGTGCTCGCGGCCGCGCTCTGGCTGGTGCTCGGCTACGCGTTCTACTGCACCGCGTACGCCGCGGCCGGCGCGCTGATCACCCGCCAGGCCGACGCCTACAACGCGGCCCTCCCGCTGCAGATCCCGCTGATTCTGGCCTACGTGCTTGCCTACACGGTGCTCTATGCCACGAGCGTGAACGCGTTCTACCACGTGCTCGCGTTCGTACCGTTCACCGCGCCGGTGGCGATGCCGGTCCTGGTGGCGGTGGGCGACGCGCCATGGTGGCAGGTCGGGCTCGCGGCCGTAGTCAGCCTCGCATCGACCGTGGCCATGGCCCGCATCGCCGGCCTCATCTACGGGCGCGCGATCCTGCGGACCGGGACGCGCCTCAAGGTCCGCCAGGTCCTCCGCTCCTCCAGCTAGCCCCGGCGTTTCGCTCCGCCACCCAGCCCCGCCGAGAGGTTCGGACCTATCTGCGCTTAATGAGCGGTATGCCCGTTGGAATGAATGCCACAGTCACTGCGCTATCCGAACCGAACTCCACATCCACGCGAGGGATCTGAGGCAACGGCGCCGCGGTCAGACGTTGAAGCGGAACTCGACGACGTCGCCGTCGCGCATCACGTAGTCCTTGCCCTCGATCCTGGCCTTCCCGGCCGCCCGGGCGGCGGCCACCGAGCCGGCGGCGATCAGGTCGTCGAACGAGACGATCTCGGCCTTGATGAACCCGCGCTGGAAGTCGGTGTGGATCACCCCCGCGGCCTCGGGCGCGGTGGCGCCCGCCTTGATGGTCCAGGCCCGCGCCTCCTTCGGCCCGGCGGTCAGGAACGTGGAAAGACCGAGCGCCGCGAACCCGGCCCTGGCCAGCTGGTTCAGGCCTGGCTCGCCAAGACCGAGCTCGGCCAGCAACTCGGCCGCCTCATCCGGCGGCAGGTCGGCGAGCTCGGCCTCGTCCTTGGCGTCGAGGAAGACCGACTCGGCCGGGGCGACCAGCTTGGCCAGCCGATCGCGCAGCGCATCGTCGGCGAGCTCCTCGTCGTCCACGTTGAACACGTAGAGGAACGGCTTCGCGGTCAGCAGTGACAGCTCGCGCATATGCGCGAGATCGATCCCGGCCGTGGCGGCGCCCGCGAACAGCGTGGTCCCGCCGTCTAGTAGCTGCTGCGCCTTGGCAGCGGCGTCGGCCAGGGCGATGCGTTCGGGATCCTTGGAGCCTTTCGCTTCCTTGCCGAGTCGGGGAACGGCCTTCTCCAGCGTCTGCAGGTCGGCCAGGATCAGCTCGGTCGCGATGGTCTCGATGTCACGCTCTGGCGAGACGTCGCCGTCGACGTGGCTGACGTCGGGGTCGGTGAAGACCCGCACGACCTGGCAGATCGCATCGGTCTCGCGGATGTGCGCGAGGAACTGGTTGCCCAGGCCCTGCCCTTGCGACGCGCCGCGCACCAGGCCGGCGATGTCCACGAACCTGACCGTGGCCGGAACGATCTTGGCGGAGTCATACAGCTTCGCCAGGGCGTCCAGGCGCGGGTCGGGGATGCCCACCACGCCAACGTTCGGCTCGATCGTCGCGAACGGGTAGTTCGACGCCAGCACGGCGGCCCGCGTCAGGGCGTTGAACAGGGTGGACTTGCCGACGTTGGGCAGCCCCACGATTCCGATCTCAAGGCTCACCCCGGCGAGTCTAGGCGGAACCGCGAGCGGCTCAGCGCGTCGCCGCCAGCTGCTGTCAGACCCGGCTGGAAGCATGGCGGGCCATGGAGTCGATCATGCTGCTGACCGGCCTGCTGATCGGGGCGGCACTCGGTGCGGTCATCGGGTTCCTGTACGCCAGGACCAGGCTCGCCGCCGCCAGCACGGACCTCGCGGCGCGGGTCAGGGCCGCCGAAGAGCGGGCCAGGTCGGCGCAGCAGCGGGCCGAGCTCATCGACGCTGCCGCGCAGGAACGAGCCTCGCTGGTCGATGGCTACCTCGCCGAGCGGTTCCAGGCGCTGTCGGCGCAGGCGCTCGACACGAGCCAGCAGCGCCTACTCGAGGTGAGCGAGATCCGGCTGCGGGCCGCGAACCTCAGCGCCGCCGCCGAGCTCGACTCGCGCCGCAGCGCCGTCGAGCAGCTCGTGGAACCGCTGCGCGAGACCCTCGCCAGGGTCGAGACACAGCTGCGCGAGGCCGAGGCGGCCAGGCAGAGCTCGCAGGCAGCGCTGACCGAGCAGGTTAAGTCGGCGAAGGAAGCGTCCGAGCAGCTACGTGCCCAGGCCCAGGCGCTGGTCACGGCCCTGCGGCGGCCTGAGGCGCGCGGCCGGTGGGGCGAGCTGCAGCTGCGCCGGGTAGTGGAGCTTGCCGGGATGAGCGCCCGGTGCGACTTCGACGAGCAGGTCAGCGTCGCCGACGGCGACGGCGGGACGCTGCGGCCCGACATGGTGGTCAGGCTGGCCGGCGGCAAGAACATCGTGGTCGACTCCAAGGTGTCGCTCGCTGCCTACCTCGAGGCCGCCGAGACCGACGACGAGGAGGTGCGCGAGGCAAGGATCGGGGCTCACGCCAGGCACCTGCGCGAGCACGTGGACCGGCTGGCCGCGAAGGCGTACTGGGCCACGCTGAGCTCGGCGCCGGAGTTCGTCGTGCTGTTCATCCCCGGCGAGGCGTTTCTCGCGCCCGCCCTCGAGCGGGAGCCCGGGCTGCTTGAGTACGCGATCGCGCGGAAGGTGCACATCGCGACGCCGACCACCCTGGTCACCATGCTGCGGACGGCACAGTACGCATGGCAGCAGCAGGCGCTGTCCGACAACGCCAGAGCCGTGTTCGACCTGGGCCGTGAGCTCTACGACCGGCTGTCCGCGCTCGGCAAGAACGTGGACGCCGTGGGCCGGTCGCTGGCCGGCGCCGTCACCGCGTACAACAGGGCCGTCGGCTCGCTTGAGGGCCGGGTCCTGGTCAGCGCCAGGAAGCTGAACGCGCTCGGAGTGACCGACGCCGAGCTTGACGCGCCTGGGCCGATCGAGGAGTCGGTACGGATGCTGTCCGCCCCTGACCTGGTCACCTCGCCAGCCCCGGAGTTGGTGACCGGGCCATGACACCGAGCGAATGAGCCGGCGTCGTCGGCCGGCGCGCCCACGCGCCTCCCACGTGCCGCGGCTGGCCCGGTGGATACTGACTCTGGCCCGGGTTCGGCCGGGGCGGTCTCGCGCTCGTTCGGGGGCCTCGCGCTCGGCCGGGGTGGTCTCGTATGAGGAGGCTCAGTCACGGTGCGCGTCATTCTGCTCACGATCCGGCGACTCGACTTGGTGAACCGCTGGGCGGCGATGCGTCCGTCCTTCGGGCTCCGCAGGGCCGTGGCCGTCATGTTCGTGATCTTCCTGGTGTCCGACCTGGTCGCCGCGGCGATTCACCTGCCCGCGCTGGCCGGCTTCGGCTTCGCGGCCGGCAGCGCGGCCGCGGCGGGCTGGACCAGGCAGCGTGACCTGATCATGGTGGTGACGACACCGCCGGTGATCTACTTTGGCGCGGTGATCTTCGGGGACCTGGTCACCATGCACCTCGGGCACGTGCCGATGTCGGTCGGCCTGATCGGCGCCAGCATCCTGCTGACCTTGGCCGCGTCGGCCCCCTGGCTGTTCGGCGGGCTTGCCGGAGCGATTGCCATCGCATGCGTCCGCGGTCTGCCGCAGTGCGTTCGCGACCTTCGGGCCGAACTCCTTGGCCGGGCGGTGCGTGACTACTGACGGCCGATCGGGCAGCCGGAGTTACCGCGCCGCCTTGCGCAGCTCGTGCGGAAGCGCGAAGACCAGGCTCTCGTGGACCGACTCGACCTCGTCCACCTCGGCGAACCCGAATTGGCCGAGCCGGTCGAGCACCTGCGACACGAGGTCCTCCGGCACCGAAGCGCCGCTGGTAACACCCACCGTGGACGCCGACTCGAGCCAGTCGGGCTCGATCGCCGCGGCGTCGTCAACGAGGTAAGCGGCAGCGGCTCCCGCGTCGCGTGCTACCTCCACCAGCCGGACCGAGTTCGACGAGTTCCGCGATCCGACTACGATCACGACGTCGGACTCCTTGGCGATCTGCTTCACTGCGGACTGCCTGTTCTGGGTGGCGTAGCAGATGTCGTCGCTCGGCGGGTCGATGAGCTGCGGGAAGCGCTCGCGCAGAGCGGCCACCGTCTGCGCCGTTTCGTCCACAGAGAGCGTGGTCTGGGAGAGCCAGGCGACCTTAGCCGGGTCGTGGACCTCGACCGTCGCCGCGTCGGCGGGACCGTCCACGAGCCTGATGTGCGCCGGTGCCTCGCCGGTGGTGCCGATCACCTCTTCGTGGCCCTCGTGGCCGATGAGCACGATGTCGTAGCCGTGGGCGGCGAACCGGCGCGCCTCGTTGTGAACCTTGGTGACCAGCGGGCACGTGGCATCGATCGTGCGCAGGCTACGGTCCCGCGCCGCGTCGTGCACCTCAGGCGCCACTCCGTGCGCGGAGAACACCACGACGGCGCCCTCGGGCACCTCGTCGGTCTCTTCCACAAAGATCGCGCCCCGGCTCTCCAGGGCTCGGACGACGTGGGTGTTGTGCACGATCTGCTTGCGTACGTAGACAGGAGCTCCGAACCTCTCGAGTGCGCGCTCGACGGTCTGCACGGCGCGATCGACACCCGCGCAGTAACCACGGGGCTTCGCGAGCAGGACGCGCTTGGTCGGCTCGGACATGTCTCCATCGTAGGTGAACCCAAGAACCGGCTCGGTGCCCACGCCGGGCGATCTCGGGCGGCGCGCCGCGACCGGAACTCCCCTCAGCAGGCCGAATGCGGCACGATGTCGGATGAAGGTAAAGCGGTGAGAGAACGCCACGCGCGTGATGCTCGGGCCACGAACGCGTGAGGAGGCGAGGACAATGCCACTGCCAGAACCTGCCGAGCAGGTGAGAACGGCACCAATTAAGGTTCTCAGGGCGATATTTGCCGGAATAGGGCAGTTGCTACTCGCCGCGGACCGCTTCCGCGAGGAGTCCGAGGACCTCGGACTCTACGATCCGTACGACCCGTTCAGGCCCTGGGACCACCCGCACGTGCAACCGACGGGGGCTGATTCGGCCGATCCAGCCGATGCCGGCCGGGTGGTGGGGACCGGCTCAGAGCACGAGGCCGCCGGAGAACAAGCCGTGGCCGGAGCTCCCCGTACGCCACCACGGGAGAAACCAGTACGAAAGGCACCCGCAGGGAAGACGCCCGCAGAGGCGGGGGCTGGCAAGACGGGGACTGCCAAGACGAGGGCTGCCAAGACGAGGGCTGCCAAGACGAGGGCTGCCAAGACGAGGGCTGCCAAGACGAGGGCTGCCAAGACTGGCGCAGGAAAGGCGACCGCGGGGAAGCGGGATTCCGCGGGAAAGGCGGACTCTGCGGCCAATTCGGGGACGGCCGCGAAAGCCAGGAGATCACCGACCACGAACGGAGACACGACGACAATGCGAGTCGGGAAGGCCAGGCGTCCCCGCCAGGAAGTCGAACCGCGGCGGTTCCGATCGCTCGACTCCACTGGAAACGTCCGCCTGCTCAGCCCAGAGGACCTCACCGAGATGGCAGCGGCGATAACCGAGCCGGCGGCCGCCGAGCAGGTGCCGGCCACCGCGATCCCCGAGGCTGGCACAGGCCAGCCCGAGCCCGCAGTCGCCGACCTACCCGAGCCCGCGTTCGCCGACCTACCCGAGCCCGCGTTCGCCGACCTGCCCGAGCCCGCGGTCGCCGACCAGCCCGAGCCCGCAGCCGCCAGTCAGCCCGAGCCCGCAGTCGCCGACCTGCCCGAGCCTGCCCCAGGTCTCCCGCCGGAGTCCGTCGCAGCGCCGATCGCCGGCTACGAGACCCTCTCGCTGCCGTCGTTGCGCGCCAGGCTCCGACATCTCGACGTCGCGCAGGTCCGTGACCTGCTGGACTACGAGCAGGCCACGGCGCGCCGCGAGGACGTCCTTGGCATGTTCGAGCGCAGGATCGCCAAGCTGGGAGCGACCGCAAGCGATGCCACTTGAGACCAGCCCTGACGCCCCGGTCCCGGTCCGGACGGTGCTCCGGCTCGTCGGCGAATGGATCGGCAAGCTCGGCCGAGTCTGGGTGGAAGGCCAGATCGCCGAGCTGAGCAAGCGCGGCAATACCGTCTACCTGACGCTCCGCGATCCCGTGGCCGCCGTGTCGGTCAGGGTGATCTGCCCCCGCCAGGTCTTCGAGGCGACCGACCCGGCGCCGGCCGACGGGGCGAGGGTCGTGCTGTGGGCGCGGCCGGATTTCAGCATGACGAAGGGCTCGTTCACGCTCAGCGCGCTCGAGGTCCGCGCGGTCGGGATCGGCGAACTACTGGCGAGGCTGGAGCGGCTCAGGCGCGCGCTCGCGGCCGAAGGTCTCTTCGCGCCGGAACGCAAACGCAGGCTGCCCTTCCTTCCAGGCAAGGTCGGCCTGATCTGCGGACGTGGCTCGGCCGCCGAACGCGACGTCCTTGAGAACGCGGCCAGACGCTGGCCGGCCGTGAGATTCAGGGTCGAGCAGGTCGCCGTGCAAGGGCCGTACGCCGTCTCCGAGGTTACGGAGGCGCTGAGCGCGCTGGACGCCGACGCGTCCGTTGAGGTGATCATCATCGCCCGCGGTGGCGGCTCGATCGAGGACTTGCTGCCGTTCTCCGACGAGACCCTGGTCCGCGCGGTTGCCGCCTGCCGTACGCCCGTGGTCAGCGCCATCGGCCACGAGCAGGACATGCCGCTGCTCGACCTGGTGGCCGATGTCAGGGCATCCACGCCGACCGACGCGGCCCGCCGGGTGGTGCCCGACATCGGCGAGCAACTGGCGATCATCGCCGAACTCAGATCGCGGGCGCGACGCCAGCTCACCGGCCGGCTTGACCGGGAGGCCGCCTGGCTGGCGGCGATAAGGACCAGGCCAGTGCTGGCCAACCCGGCCGCGGAGATCGAGCGCCGCCACGAGCAGGTGATCGCGCTGGCCGAACGCGCCCGCCGCTGCCTGGCCGCCAGCCTGGACCGGGCCGGGACCGACCTGCTGCACACCAGGGCGCGCCTGATCGCCCTCTCCCCGGCTGCAACACTGCGGCGCGGCTACGCGATAGTTCAGCGGGACGACGCGACGGTAGTGCGAGCGGCGGACGACGTCCTTCCCGGCGAAAGTCTGCTGGTCAGGTTCGCCGCCGATCAGATCACTGTCACGGTTAGTGACTGAAAAGTTACCAAGTGGAAATCAGCCAGAATACGCATTGTTACTCAGGCCGCATTGAGGATTCCTCGCGGTAGCCTGTCGCGAAAACTAAGCTGTCATCCAGCGACACTACGAATGGCACGGGCTGCGCCTGAGCTCCTCGCAGCACCTAGCCTGTAGCGGCGGACCTGCGGGGACGGAGCAGGCCGACCGTACATCGACAGCAGGCCTGTCGTAATCCAGGGCAGATGAGGGAGGGCATGTCGTGGCGGTACGACCAGCCTCAACAGGGCTCGGCGACTTGACCACGAAGGGCCAGCGGGTCATGGCGGACGACGCCGAACCTCAGGCCGAGGACGAACGGCATGCCACGGGTGGCCGACGGACGATCGAGTCCGTCGAGCCGCCGACCACCGATGTTCCGCGCATCAGCACATCGGAAGCGGCACAGCGAGCCAGTGGCTCTGAAACGGCCACGACCGCGGACCTGACGACAAGCGAAGATCCGACGGCGACCGCAGACCTGACGGCGACCGCAGACCTGACGGCGGCCGCAGACCTGACGGCGGCCGGCGAGACGGTGCCCGAAAGGGCCGTGCCCGAGAAAACGGTGCCCGACCATACGGTGCCCGAGAAGACCGTGCCTCAGAAGACCGTGCTCGCCGAGGCGACGTCCTTGCTCGCGGAGGTGACGTCGGCGCTCGCCAAGGCCGCCGCCGCCGCTCCGGAAACGGCCGCTACCGCCGCTCAGGGGCCGACCGCGGCAAGCGCGCCGGCCAGCATCGCGCCCGACGCTCAGCCAGCCGTCCAGCCCGAGTCCGGCGCTGCGGCAGCCGCTCCGGCGCCTGCCAAGGCCGCATGGCGCGCCCCCGGCCTGGACGGGGTCCGTGCGCTCGCGGTGCTCGCGGTGCTGGCGTTCCACGAGGGCCTGCCGTGGATTCACGGCGGCTTCCTCGGCGTCGACGTGTTCTTCGTGCTCAGCGGATACCTGATCACCGATCTGCTGGTGGCGAGGTTCGCCAGGGACGGCCGGATCGGTCTCGGCAGCTTCTACCAGCGCCGGGCCCGCCGACTGCTGCCCGCGCTCGGGCTCATGCTACTCACGGTCACAGCGGCCGTCGTCGTGCTCGAACCTGACCAGACGAAGGCCCTGCGTCCCGCCCTGCTCGCCGCGGTTACGTACACGAGCAACTGGTGGCAGGCGTTCGCCCATCAGTCCTATTTCTTGCGGTACGGCCCGCCGGCTCCGTTCCAGCACCTGTGGTCGCTGGCGGTCGAGGAGCAGTTCTACCTGATCTGGCCGCTCGTCATCGCGATCGTCGTCATGGCGGTGCACAGGCCGGTGCTCCGCTCCCTGGTCGCCTGGGCGGGCGCGCTGGCCTCGACCCTCACGGTGATCGCGATCTACGTGCCGCACCACGACCCCTCGCTGGTGTACTACGGCACGGACACCCACGCCTCGGGCCTGATGATCGGCGCAGCGCTCGCGCTGACCTGGCCGCTCGCCAAGGTGGCCGGCGCGGCCAAGTCCATCCAGCTGCCGCTCGACATCGTCGGCGCGGCCGGCCTGCTCGTGCTCGGCTGGGCGGCCTGGGACTTCAAGGGCTCCGACCCGTTCGTCTACCCCTACGGGCTCGTCATCGCCGCCGTCGCCGCAGGAGGCCTGGTGCTGGCCGCCGCCGCGCCGGGCCGGATCGGCAGGCTGCTGTCGGTGCAGCCGCTGCGCTGGCTGGGCATCCGGTCCTATGGCATCTACCTGTGGCACTGGCCGGTGATCGCGATCACCACGGGCATCGCGCCGCGCTCGGCCACCACGGCGCCCGCGCGGATCATCGACGCCGCCCTTCCGATCGCGCTCGCCGCCGCATCATGGCACTGGCTTGAAGAGCCAATATTGCGCAACGGATTGCGCCGCGAACTCGCCCGCCGAGCCCGACTCGTCCCGCAGGCGATAGCGGCAGGCTGGCGTGCTCCGGAAGCCCTGGTTCCTCTGGTCACGACGCTGGCCGTGCTCGCCGTGGGTGTCACCGCGGCCTATGGGCTGACGAACCCGCCCACGGGGCCGAACCTCGAGCAGCAGATCAACCGCAACTCCCAGATCGTTGCGCTGTCCAACCTGTCGGGGCAGTCCGCCGCACAGCCCGTCGACCAGCCGCAGCCATGGTGGATCAGGGCCGTCGGCGGGTCGTACCGGGTCAGCCAGCACACCAGGCACGCCGCCGCGATCCGTTCTCCGGGATCCAAGATGATCGCGATCGGTGACTCGGTGATGCTGGCCTCGGCCGCGGGACTCGAGCAGGAGCTGCCGGGCATCTACGTCAACGCCAAGGTCAGCCGCGCCATGATCGTCGGCGTCTCGATCGTTCAGCAGCTGGCCAGGCAGAACCGGCTGCGGCCGATCATGATGGTAGGCCTTGGCACCAACGGGCCAATCACCCTCTACCAGATCCAGCAGATCAGGTCGGCGATCGGCGACCGGTGGCTGCTGCTGGTCAATGCGTTCGTGCCGCGGCCGTGGGAGCAGGAGGTCAACACGACCATCACCGAGGCGGTCCGCCGATTCCCTAACGTAGTGCTGGTGAACTGGCACAAGGCGATCGAGCATCACACCAACCTGCTGTGGAGCGACGGCATCCACCCGATGCCGGTCGGCGGCGTGTTCTACGCCAAGGTGGTCCGCGCCGTGGCGCTGAAGCTCGTCGGCCACAGGCCGGTGCTGCACCGACCGCGCCCGCGGCCGGCACTGCCGAGCGACTTCATGCTGCACCTGCCCGGCTCGAGGTCGGCGTGACCGCCAGGGACGACGCGCCGCGCCCCGGCTACGAGCAGGCCCGGGACAAGCTGGCCGACCTGGTCAAGCGGCTCGAGGCCGGAGGCCTGACCCTGGAGCAGTCGCTCGAGTTGTGGGAGGAGGGCGAGCGGCTGGCGACGATCTGCGAGGAGTGGCTCGAGGGCGCGCGGGCCAGGCTCGCGGCGGCCACCGGGCAGCCGCCCGGCGAGGACGTCTCCGACGAGGCCAGGCCGTTCTGAGCGGGTCCGGCGGCGCGCCGACGCCGGGACTTGCGCGGATGCGGACCGGGCGCGCTACGTAGGATGCGATCGTGGCCGGAACCAGCCCGCCGCTGCCGGCCGAGCCGTAGCCCGCGCGCGTCGCGCGCGGGCGTCCGCAGGCACCTCTGGGAGTGACGGATGGCCGAGGAAACCACGCCGCTGACCGCGGCAGCGGAGCCGACCGCTCCAGACCGCAATCTCGCCATGGAGCTCGCCCGAGTGACCGAGGCGGCGGCGCTGGCGGCCGGCCGGTGGGTCGGACGCGGCGACAAGAACGGCGCGGACGGCGCGGCCGTGGGCGCCATGCGCCAGCTGATCAGCACGGTCTCGATGAGCGGCGTGGTGGTGATCGGCGAGGGCGAGAAGGACCACGCCCCGATGCTGTTCAATGGCGAGCAGGTCGGCGACGGCACCGGACCTGATTGCGACGTCGCCGTCGACCCGATCGACGGCACCAGGCTGACGGTGAACGGAATGCCGGGCGCGATCGCGGTCATCGCGGTCAGCGCCCGCGGGTCGATGTACGACCCGACCGCGGTCTTCTACATGTCCAAGCTGGTCACCGGCCCTGCCGCGGCCGAGGTGGTGGACATCGACGCTCCCCCGGCCGCCAACATCGCCGCCGTGGCCAGGGCCAAACGGTGCAACCCGACGGACGTCACGGTCGTGATCTTGGATCGGGAGCGGCACAGAGAGCTCATCGCGCAGGTGCGCGAGACCGGCGCGAGGATCAGGCTGATCACCGACGGCGACGTGGCGGGCGCGATCTCGGCGGCCCGCGAGGGCAGCGGGGTGGACCTGCTGCTCGGCGTCGGCGGCACGCCGGAGGGCATCATCGCCGCCTGCGCGATCAAGTGCCTGGGCGGGGTGATCCTGGGCAAGCTCGCGCCCAGGGACGAGCAGGAGCGCGACCGCGCCATCGCGGCCGGCCATGACCTGGACCGGGTGCTCACCACCGACGACCTGGTCTCCTCCGACGACGCGTTCTTCGCGGCGACCGGGATCACCGACGGCGAGTTGCTCGAGGGCGTGCGCTACAAGTCGGGCGGCGCCACCACGCACACGCTGGTGATGCGGGCGCGGTCGGGCACGATCCGCAACATCTACAGCGAGCACGCGCTCTGGAAGGTCTCGCGGTACTCGGTGGTCAAGTACTGAGTCGCTGCGGCAGGCCGCGGTCAGCGGCCGCGGTCAGCGGCGGCGGTCAGCGCCGGCGGTCAGCGGCGGCGCAGCAGGGAGCGCCAGCGCGGCTGGCGGGCCGTGACCGCCTTCACGGCGCCGCCGAGAGCCAGCGTCCGCACCTCGATCACCCCGACCGCAGGCTTGCCCGACGTCCACGTGCTGCGGCCGCGGACGCTCCTGATGCCGAGGAACGACCGGCCGACCATCTCGACCGCGACCCCGGGCGGCACGATCAGCCTGATCTGGCCGCCGATCGCGGTCGCGTAGATGACGATCCGCGGGCTCTGCAGCATCGCGTCACGCAGGTCGATCACGACGTTGCCGAACAGGGCGGTGACCGGAAACGCGTCGGGCACCACCCAGCGGCCCTCCCGCCGCTCCCTGGAGAACACCGCGCTAACCGAGCGCCGCGGGTAGAGCCTGATCGGCTGACCGGAAGCCAGCGTGAGATCGGCCGTCAGCCTGGTCAGCTCGCCGAGCGTGCGGGCGGCGAGCGCGCGTTCGGTGCGATCGGCATGCTCGGCCAGGGTCAGCCGCCCGTCCGCCGCCGCCTCGCCGAGCAGGGCGACCACGACCTCGCGGTCCGCGTCGGAAGCGCGCAGGTCACGAGGTCCCGGCCGGGAGTTCACATGGCCGACGATACCGGACCTGCCAGCGGGGCGCGCGGCGCGAAAACGGCCGCTGCCTGCCGCTGGACGGCGGGGCGGCCCGCGGCAGCGGCAGGCGGCCGACGGCTGCGTGGCTGGCGCCTGCGGCTGTGCGGCTGGCGCCTGCGGCTGTGCGGCAGCCAAAGATCAGCCGGTCACGGACCCTGGCTCGGCCGCGTAGCGCGCCCGCGCGGCGGTGCCCACCGGGCAGCCGGACTCGCTGCCACGGCACGTGCCCGTGTCGCAGAGCCGGCAGATCCACCGGGCGGCGCCGGGCCCGCGCATCATGCCGACCAGGACCTTGCCGGCGAGCTCGGCGAAGGCTGCGCGCTCGGCCGGGGTGAGGACGGCCAGCGACTTGTGCAGCACCGCCGCCCGTGCCTGCGACACCCGTGTGGCGGCCTGCCATCCCGCCTCGGTCAGCACCACGCAGGTGGTCCTGCCGTCCGGCCCTGCCTCCCGGCGCACGTACCCGGACTCCGCCAGCCGGTCGACCAGCCGGACGGTGCCCGACGAGGTGAGGCCGAGCACCTGGCGCAGCAGGTCAACCGACGGGCGGTCAAGGAAGTGCAGCAGCGCCGACAGCGCGGCGGCGGCCGACTCCGACCGCCCCGCCGCGCTGGCTACGGCGTCGGCCGCCTGATCCGCGATCACCAGCGAGAGCGCACCGACGACGTTGGCGGCTCCGTCAAGCGCGGCCGGCTCGTCGCCGCCGGCCGGCCGGCCGGCGGCGACCGCGGCGCCGCGGTTTGCCGGGTCAGCCAAGCTCGTAGTCGAAGGTGAACGTGCCGCCCGGGCCGCCCGTCGACACCGCCAGGCCGGTGCCGCGCAGGCCGACGAGGTCGCCGGTGGCCGACCCTTCCACAACGTGCCAGCTGGTCCGGGCCTCGCCGCCCTCGAAGGTGCCGTCGGCCCTGAGCACGAAGCTGCCCTTCTTGCCGGCCAGCGAGCCTGTCGTGCGCTGATAACCGGTGAAGTCCGCGGCGCCGTCCGCCCGGTAGCACATCAGGGCCTCCCAATCGCCCTCGCCGACCAGGTCGCCATCGAATCCGAAGGTGACGTGAGCCTTGGTGAGCTTGCCGCCGCCCTCGATCTCCTGATAGGTGCTCTCGTCCCAGCCCGAGACCGAGAACGTGCCGGTCGCCTGCGCTGACATGCTGCCTCCCGCTGCCGCGTGGCCGCCTGGGCGCATCGACTGCGCAGCGGGCGGTCTGTAGATGTGTGACTCACACATTAATCTAACGGACCCGCGACGAGTTGGGGAGCCGGGCCCGCTGCGAAGCCGGGCTGGCACCCGCAGATCTCGGGTGGCGCTGATCTGCGCCCAGAGGACGGCTGGCTCGCCCATAACTGACTCGCCCATAACTGACCGGTGTCCTTACACGCGGCGTAACCGACCGGGGGCAATCCGGAGTAGCGCGGCCTGTTTCCTCGCCGCGCGAACGTGGCCGTGCGGGCGAGCACGGCGGTCTGCCGGGGGGAATTAGTGCATATCAGTCAAACCCAACGCGATCATCCGCATGTCTTCTGGAATGGATGCCACATCCACTGCGTATTCTGGGACATCCGTCACATCCATCAAGATCATCTCCGAGGGGACGAGCTCGCCCTCAGGACAGAGTCGCATGGATTGTGTGGTATTGCCCAGATATCGCGTCGGCAGTGACCGCGCCCGATTCCCGGCGGCCGAGCGCTGGGAGTTCGCCTCGGCTGCGCTCCCGCGTATCGGGGAGCGAGGGACCGAGGTGCTGCGCGGGATGCGCGCACGGCCGCGGCCTCACACTGCGCGGATGCGAGGACGGCCAGCGGCCGCACGCTGCGCGGCTGAAGCCGGCGGCACGGCTAGCCCGCCAGCCAGCTTGCAGGCTAGCGGCTTAGCCGCCCATGGCAGACAGTGCCGGCTACTCGGCGTGGCCGGCTGTAGCCCTGGCACCGCCGAGCGCCACCCGCAGCAGGTTCTCCGCGGCGTCCACGGCAGCGCGGGCGGTGATCGCGTGGGTGTGCGCGCGGTCAAGCTCGTCGAGCGCGATACAGTCGAACGCGACGCGTACGTCGTGCGCGGCCTGCTGGAGCTGCCGCGAGGCCTCGCTCAGGTCGATGTCTCTGCTGCCGTGGTCGGCGATGTTCTCCATCGCGGGTCCTTCGGGGTTCTCCATCGCGAGTCCTTCGGGCCGGGGGGCTGCGTCGGGGCCGTGCGTGAGCCTCTGATGCGGCCGGTCTACCCAGCCAGGGCCGCGGCACTCGCGGTCGGCCCGAGCTCGCCGGCAACTACGATGAGGACGTCCCTGGTCGCACGAGGACGGGTCACCAATGCCTGAGTTCAGCTACACCGACCTGCTGCCGCTCGGTCCTGACACCACGGAGTACCGCCTGGTGAGCGAGGCGGGAGTCGCCACGCGAAGTGCGTTCGGCCGCGAATTCGTCGAGGTGGAGCCGCAGGCATTGCGCATGCTGACGGCGCAGGCCATGCGCGACATCGCGCACCTGCTGCGACCGGCCCACCTGCGGCAGCTCCGCGCGATCCTTGACGATCCCGAGGCCTCGCCGAACGACAGGTTCGTGGCCAGCGACCTGCTCAGGAACGCCTGCATCGCGGCGGGCGGCATCCTGCCGATGTGCCAGGACACGGGCACCGCGATCATCATGGGCAAGCGCGGCCAGCAGGTGCTGACCAGCGGGCACGACGACGAGCACATCGCCCGCGGCGTCTACGACGCCTACACCAAGCTGAACCTGCGCTACTCACAGCTCGCACCGCTGACCATGTGGGACGAGCGCAACACGGGCACCAACCTGCCGGCCCAGATCGAGCTCTACGCCACCGACGGGGCCGAGTACAAGTTCCTGTTCATGGCCAAGGGCGGCGGCTCGGCCAACAAGTCGTACCTGTACCAGGAGACCAAGGCAGTGCTGAGCCCGGGGCGGATGGGCGTCTTCCTCGAGGAGAAGCTCAGGGCGATAGGGACCGCCGCGTGCCCGCCGTACCACCTGGCGATCGTGATCGGCGGGACGAGCGCGGAGTTCGCGCTGAAGACCGCCAAGTACGCCTCGGCCAAGTACCTGGACTCGCTGCCGACCACGGGATCGATGGACGCGCACGGCTTCCGCGACATCGAGCTCGAGCAGGCCGTGCTCGAGCTCACCAGGCGCAGCGGGATCGGCGCCCAGTTCGGCGGCAAGTACTTCTGCCACGACGTCAGGGTGATCCGGCTGCCGAGGCACGGCGCGTCCTGCCCGATCGCGATCGCGGTGTCCTGCTCGGCCGACCGGCAGGCGCTGGGCAAGATCACCAGGGACGGCGTCTTCCTCGAGCGGCTAGAGACCGACCCGGCGCAGTACCTCCCGGAGACCGAGGATGACGAGCTGTCCGGAGATGTGGTGCGGATCGACCTGTCGCGGCCGATGAGCGAGATCCGGGCCGAGCTCTCGAAGTACCCGATCAGGACCCGGCTGTCGCTGACCGGTCCCCTGGTCGTCGCGCGCGACATCGCGCACGCCAAGATCGCCGAGCGGCTGGCCGAGGGCGAGCCGATGCCCGCGTACCTGCGCGACCATGCCGTCTACTACGCCGGGCCGGCCAAGACCCCGGAGGGCTACGCGTCCGGGTCGTTCGGGCCGACCACCGCGGGCCGGATGGACAGCTACGTCGAGCAGTTCCAGGCCGCGGGCGGGTCGCTGGTGATGCTCGCCAAGGGCAACCGCTCGGACGCCGTGACGGCGGCCTGCCAGCAGCACGGCGGCTTCTACCTCGGCTCGATCGGAGGGGCCGCGGCCAGGCTAGCGCAGGAGTGCATCACGAAGGTCGAGGTACTCGAGTACCCCGAGCTCGGGATGGAGGCGGTCTGGCGGATCGAGGTACGCGACTTCCCCGCGTTCATCGTGGTGGACGACAAGGGCAACGACTTCTTTGCCGACGTGACGACGCCGAAGACGCCGCTGCTCAGCATCGGCGCGCGGCCCTGAGTGCTTGCCCTGCCCTGAGTGCTTGCCTTGCCCTCCGGTCGGGTCCGTCCGGCCGCGCGGCGCCCCAGTTGGGCATGATCGGACTATGACCGATCGAGTGCAGCCGCCGTCCGGATTCCGCGTCGAGCACGACTCGATGGGCGAGGTGCACGTGCCGGCGGACGCGCTGTGGGGAGCCCAGACACAGCGAGCCCGCGAGCACCGCGTGTCCGGCGAGCAGATGCCGCGCGAGGTGATCATCGCGCTGGCCAGGATCAAGTCGGCCGCCGCCCTGGTCAACGCCGAGCTCGGCGTGATCGATGGGGACATGGCGCAGGCGATCGTCGCGGCAGCCGCCGAGATCTCGGCCGGTGAGCACGGCGACGGCGGGCACCGCGAGCACTTCCCGCTCGATGTGTTCCAGACCGGCTCGGGCACGTCAACGAACATGAACGTGAACGAGGTGATCGCCGGGCTGGCCTCCGCACGTCTCGGCCGGCCGGTGCACCCGAACGATCACGTCAACGCGTCGCAGTCGTCGAACGACGTGTTCCCCTCCGCGGTGCACATGGCCGCCGCGCGGATGATCGGCGTGCTGACCCGCAGCCTTGACCACCTGGCCGGTGCGCTTGAGGTCAAGGCGGCCGAGTTCGACGATGCCGTGAAGGGCGGGCGCACGCACCTGATGGACGCGGTGCCGGTAACGCTCGGGCAGGAGTTCGGCGGGTACGCGGCGGCCGTGAGGCACGGCATCGGCCGGGCCAGGGCCGTGCTGCCCGAGGTCTGCGAGCTTCCGCTTGGCGGCACCGCCGTGGGCACGGGGCTGAACGCTCCGCCCGGGTTCGCCAGGGCGGTGATCGAACGGCTCGCGACGCCGACCTTGCCGTTCGCCGAGGCAGCCAACCACTTCGAGGCGGCCGGAGGCCGCGACGCCCTGGTTGCCGCGAGCGGCGTGACCCGCACGATCGCGGTCAGCCTGTACAAGATGTGCAACGACCTGCGCCTGATGGGCTCGGGGCCACGCACCGGCCTGGCCGAGATCGCGATACCTGAACTCCAGCCAGGCTCGTCGATCATGCCTGGCAAGGTCAATCCCGTGATCTGCGAAATGGTCTGCCAGGTCTGCGCCCAGGTCATCGGCAACGATGCCGCCGTCGGCTTCGCCGGTGCGGCGGGCAACTTCGAGCTGAACGTCATGGTCCCGGTGATCGGCAGGAACTTGCTCGGGTCGCTGAGCCTGCTCGCGACCGCGTCGGTGCTGCTTGCCGACCGCTGCGTCGCAGGCATCACCGCGGACCCGGCCCGGCTGCGCAGGCTCGCGGAGTCCTCCCCCGTGCTCGTGACGGCGCTGAACAAGTACATCGGCTACGAGGCGGCCGCCGCGGTCGCGCACGAGGCGCTGGCGACGGGCAGGACGATCAGGGACGTGGTGATCTCCCGCGGGCACGTGGACCGCGGCGAGATCACGCTGGAACAGCTCGGCCGGGCCCTCGATGTCCTCGCGATGGCCAGACCGCCGCGTTAGGCCAATTTCGCAGCGGAATTCACACCAACCTCTCAGTAATTTGTAAGCCGATCCGCGTAGATTGCACCTCATGGTCTCTGTTCCTGCGTCTGGCTACATGGTGGCCGGACGCTACCGGTTGATCGACCAGCTTGGCCGCGGCGCCATGGGAATCGTCTGGCGCGGCCGCGACGAGCTGCTCGACCGCGACGTGGCTGTCAAGCAGATCGTGCCTGCCGCGATGACCTCACCCGGCGAGACGCAGGCCAGCTACCACCGCACGCTGCGCGAGGCCAGGACGGCGGCCAGGCTGAGCCACCCGGGCGTGGTCACCGTCTTCGACGTGGTCGAGGAGGCGGGCACTCCGTGGATCGTGATGGAGCTGATCAGGGCCAGGCCGCTTGACCAGGTGATCGCCGAGGACGGCCCGCTGCCGGTCGCGCAGGCCGCGCAGCTCGGGCTGAGCCTGCTCGACGCGCTCACCAGCGCGCACGCCGCCGGCGTGCTGCACCGCGACGTCAAGCCGAGCAACGTGCTGATCAGCCCGGAGGGCAAGGCAGTCCTCACTGACTTCGGCATCGCCACGATCCAGGGTGATCCCAGCCTGACCCTGGCGGGCATGGTGGTGGGCACTCCCGGGTTCTCCCCGCCTGAGCGGGTGCGGGGCGCGGATGCGTCTCCCGCTTCAGACCTATGGTCCCTGGGAGCGACCCTGTACGCGGCCGTCGAGGGCCGCGGGCCGTTCGACCGCGCGGGCGGCTCGATGGCGATCGTGGCCAGCATCGCGACCGAGCCGGCGCCCCGGGCGCCGTCGGCGGGCCCGCTCGGCCCGGTGATCGACGCGCTGCTGCGGGTGAACCCCACCGAGCGGCCCGATGCGGCGGCCACAGCGTCCATGCTCACCGAGGCGCTCGACGCCGCCCGCAAGGCCGGCCTGGACTCGTGGGGGTACGCCAGCTACGGTGCCGTCGACCCGGGTCCGGACCAGGCCCAGCGGCCCGGCGCCGGCTTGCACGACCTGTTCCCCGGCGACCTGTCGGCGGGCCAGGCGAGCCTGGACGCCACCACGGCTACGCAGTCCGTTGGCGTCCAGGTCAGCACCGACACGGAAGGCCGCCCGCTGGCGGTGCCCGGCCGTGCAGCCGCGTCGGCGGGCCGGAACGGGGCCGAGTCAGAGCCGTCGGCGCACGGCGAGGCGGACGGACCGGCCGGCGCCGGCGTCAAGGCATCCGCGGACGCGAAGGCCGCCGCAGGCGCGGGCGCGGGCGTCAAGGCCGCAGGCTCGGGCGCGGGCGTGAAGGCCACCTCTGGTGGTGCTGCCGGAGCCGGGGCGGCCGGCGCCGATGCCACGGGCGCCGAGGCCGCGGCGGCCACCGACGTGATCCCCGACCTGATGGCGACACCGGTCTTCGCCGAACTGAAGATGCCGGAACTGCCCGGCGCCGCCGACCAGTCGTTCTTGGCCGACAACATAGGCCCGCCCGCCGCCGTCGGGCTCGCCGATCCCCTGTCGCTCGCGTCGCCCGACGCCGCCGAGGTCGACAGTCCCGCCAGGGTGGATCATCCTGCCAAGTCCGGCCGCGGCGTGAAGTTCGGGAGAGCCGCCAAGATTGCCAGCACGTCCAAAGCCGGCAGCACGTCGGGGGTCGCAAACGCATCCAAGGCGGGCGGCGCGCCCAAGGCCGCTAGCGGATCAAAGGTCGGCAGCAGGAACGGCGCCGGCTTCGGGCTAGCCACGGCGGCTGGCGACAGCGGATCGACCGGAGCCGATAGGCCGGGCGCTGGGATCGCCGACGCCGCTACCACCCCTCGCGCGACCAGCCCTGCCGTGGGGCGGGCGACGGCTCCATCCCGTTCCGGGGGCTCGAACACCGCCGGATCGGACCGATCGAGGCGTCGCATGGCCGCACTGGCCTCCGCCGCCGCGGCCGCGATCGTGGCCGCCGTGGTGTTCTTCGCCTTCCCGAGCGCTGGGGACTCGCTGCTGCACAGTCTGTCCAAGCTGCCCGGCAGCCGGATCGCTTCTGGCTCGGCGCCAGCCCCCAGCCTTACCCGCAAGGACGGCCACAGCACCGCGCCAAGCCGCGGCACGACCACCGGTCCGTCACCGGGAAGGTCGCAGCACGGCAAGCCTGCACCGACGCCCTCTGGGTCGTCGCACCACTCGGGAGGACCGTCCGGCTCCCCCACGCCGTCCACCCACCCGTCCTCGGGCTCGCCGAGCCCGTCTGTGAGCCCGACGCCGTCGCCCACGCCAACCCCGTCGCCCACGCCGACCCCGACCAGCCCCACGCCCACCGCGCTGCCGCCGGGCTATGTCTGGAAGGCGGAGTCGGCGGCGACCGCCGGGACCACGGCGGGATTCAGGCTCGCGGCTCCGGCGTCATGGCTTCTGATAGCGGGGATGGACTCGACGATCAAGCCGCTGCTCGGCAGCGCCGGGCTCGGCGTGAACATGTCGCCGTTCGCCTACCAGTGGCCGGTCAGGGAGGCCAAGTACCTCCAGGCGACCGCGCTCGCCGAGCACACCTACCACGCCTACCACCTGATCACGATCCTGGCCATCCGGTTCCATGGCTTCGCGGCGGCTAGCTGGACGTTCTCGTGGAAGCCGGTCGGGGCCTCGAGCAGGTTCGACGCGACGGCGATCGTCTTCACCGCGAAGACGTCAGCAGGACCGCAGGCCTACGTGCTGTCAATGTCGGCGCCTATCGCCAAGACCGCCTGGGCCAGCCACGTCATGCGGGTCGCGATGCGGACCTTCGCCCCGCTGCCCGGCTGACCCGCTGCCCGCGCGGGCCGGCGCCAGATCCTGACGGCTCGCCTTGCGGTCTGGCGCGGCCCGCCCCCCGGAGATGATCTTGATGGATGTGGCGGATGTCCCAGAATACGCAGTGGATGTGGCATCCATTCCACGGACACCCAGGTGATCACATGCGGTTTCTGCTGGTATGCACCGATCCGGGCGGCCGTGCTCGGCCGGGCGCGGCGGCGCGAAGACCAGCCGGACGGCGCGAAGACCAGCCGGACGGCGCGAAGACCAGCCGGACGGCGCGAAGACAGCCACGTGGCGCGGAGACCAGCCGCGCTGCTCCGGGTTGTCCGTGGCCGGCGACGCCGCGCGGAAGAGCCGTCGGTGCCAGCGGAGATCGACGGGACACGCCCTAGACCATACGGCAGCGGTCGTCCAGGTCAGGTAGGACTACCGGGTGGCGGAACGATGCGGCTGCCTAGAGCCGCCTAGTACCACCCGTTGGCCTGCCAGAACGCCCACGCGTTGCAGGGCGTGCCGTAACGGCCCTTGATGTACCCGAGGCCCCACCTGATCTGGGTGGCCGGGTTGGTCTGCCAGTCCGGGCCCGCGCTGGCCATCTTGGAGCCTGGCAGCGCCTGCGGGATGCCGTAGGCGCCGCTGGCGTTGGCGGCATTCCAGCGCCAGCCGCTCTCCCTGGACCAGATGCTGTTCAGGCAGCCGAACTGGTTCGTGCTGAAACCGAACGACGCCAGCATCTGGTACGCGATCGCCTGCGCGGTCCCCGGGTCAGGTGCCGCTGCCACCACGATCGGGGCACCGCCGGCCGGGGCCGGGACCGCCGCCACCGTGGGCGTACCGATGACCTTGAACTTCTTGGTCGCGGCCGCCATCAGGATCAGGTGCTGGCGCTGCTGCTCGAGATGTACGGCTGGCTTGCTGCCCGGCAGCGCTCCGAGCGCGTCGCCGAGCGGGTTGGTCTGCACCGGAGAGGCAAACTGACCGATCATGTACTCGGCACCGCCGAAGATGCAGACCGAGGCGAGGACGGTGGCGAGCAAGAAGGCACGAACACTCCTGCGCGGCCGACGCTTGGTGGCCATGCGCCTGCGGTGCTGTGACAATGCCGTCCTTCCGTCGGCCAGGCGCAGTGGGCGAGGTGCCCAACGCGCAGACCGCTGCGGTCAAAGGCAGCGAGTCGCGTGAACGGAGCCAACTCACCGAAGTCCCGCCATTGCGGGCAGAACCACCGAAACAAGGAGCCAACTCCGCTGCCGCACCACGTTGCCAGATGCGAACGACCCGACAAAGCATTTCCGCCGAAAAAGTTGTGGTGAGTGCGAAGGAATTTGTGTCGTGCAGGTCACAGATTGGCTATCAGTATCGTAACGATCACGAGCGGTAATCGTGGCGAGGCTGTGACCACCGCTTGACGCGGAGGAGCCGCCGACACGCCGGCGCTACCCTGGAACGAGGGTCCGTGCGTGCGCCGAGGCGCCCGGACGGGCTCGCGCACCGGCCGCGAACGACGAGCAGGGAGCCAGCGATGTCGGCAGACAGAACTCGCCGGGCCAAGGCGCCGCGCCCGGGCTGGACGCTGGACTCGGGGGAGGCCCAAGCCGTGCTCACGATGGCGCGCAAGGCCTTCTTCGTGATGGTCGGGATCCTTGCGCTGCTGTGGGCGATCCAGGTCCTGAACTTCATCGACCACTACCACCTGAACCCCACCTACGGGATCAAGCCGCGGGACGTGGCCAGCCTGCCCGACATCCTCACCGCCCCGTTCCTGCACGTCAGCTGGACGCACATCGAGGGCAACTCGGGCCCGCTGTTCATCTTCGGGTTCCTCGCCGCCTACCGCGGTCTGGCCAAGTTCGCCGCCGTCACCGCGATCGTGGTGGTCACCAGCGGGCTCGCCGCATGGTTCTTCGAGGCAGCGGGCACCTACGGCGTGGGGGCCAGCGGGGTGGTGTTCGGCTATCTCGGCTACATCCTGGTCCGTGGCCTGTTCGATCGGCGCGGCATCGACGTGCTGATCGGGGCGGTTATGGCGCTGTGCTTCGCCTACCAGTTCACCGTGCTGCTGCCGCACCAGGGCATCGGCTGGCAGGCGCACATCGGCGGCCTGACCGGGGGCATCGTGTCCGGCTGGCTGCTGCGCGACCGCCGCGCGGCGCGGGCCGCCAGGGCGACTAGGGCGGCTGGGGCCGCGCGGCCGGTCAGTCCGGCAGCCACGTCGGCGGGCACCGCCATCGCCACCGCAGACCCGGCCGGACTCGGCGGCCAGGTGCAGCCGACCCGGACCTCGACGGTCAAGCAGTCAGGCCAGCCCGGCGGCAAGAAGTTCACCGTCGACCCCACCAACCCGCGCGCCGACCTCTACAAGCAACTCGACGACATGGGCCTCTGACCCGCTCCACGCCCCCCTCCTCTCTCTCGCGCGTCCCCATCCCCGCCCACGTGGGCGCTCCGGGGCCTGCGCTCCGGGGCCCTGCGCTCCGGGGCCCTGCGCTCAAGGACCCGAAACGCGGGCCAGCCTGCGCGCTGGCCTACCCTTCGCCCATGGCTGCGCTGCTCATCGCGGGGACGTCGTCGGACGCTGGCAAGACCGTGCTGACCGCCGGGCTGTGCCGCTGGCTGGCCAGGCGGGGCGTGCGGGTGGCACCGTTCAAGGCGCAGAACATGTCGCTGAACTCCTACGTGACCCGGTCCGGCGCGGAGATCGGCCGGGCCCAGGCCGCACAGGCGGCTGCGTGCGGCATCGAGCCTGAGGCGGCGATGAACCCGGTCCTGCTCAAGCCCGGCAGCGACACCACCAGCCAGCTGATCGTGCTCGGCCGCGCCGTCGGCGAGCACGACGCGGCCCGTTACTGGGGCGGCGTCGGCCGCTCGCTGCTCGATGTCGTGCTCGGCGCGTTCGGCGACCTGGCGTCCAGG
>Ga0335081_10001672_pt1 | contig 35355 bp, 18 predicted proteins | sample Lox_Sample_35_FD_206713 | JGI IMG/M metagenome (GOLD analysis project Ga0335081, IMG submission 206713) | Soil microbial communities from Loxahatchee National Wildlife Refuge, Florida, United States - Lox_Sample_3.5 | ecosystem: Environmental > Terrestrial > Soil > Wetlands | place: USA...
TCATTCGATGAAACTCGTGCCGACAACATAGCCGGTATTACTTTCGCCCTTCCATCAAGACTCGATTGAATGCTTCCCAGATTTGCACCGGAGATCTTCACTGCACATTCTCTCTGGAGGCGTTTTTTCCAGAGTAGCGACTTCTATCGGTTGCTCGATGGAATCAACGGAGTACCGCCTTCATCGCCAACTTGCATAATGTTGACAATTCCAGTATCGTAATCTCAACATCCGTTGGTAGCATCTCAGCCCAACGTGATCTCAATTGGTACTGCGAATTTCCCCAACAAGGAGTTCGAACAGAACCCACCGTAATGTGCGTGATCGGCCCAACAATGCCAGCAATTCACTCTGGTCCCCAAACAGAACAATTCCAGGAGGACGTCCATGGAAAGCTCCGGTCGGTCCCTCTATTTTTCAATCAATGATCTAAGAGATCGCGTTACAAATCAGTTCTTGTCAATCTTCGTGGCAGCTCTATGGGGTGCTATTCTATTAGTAGCGCATAGAGTCCCCTTCATGGGCTTGCACCCCTATTTCATTCTTCAGTGTGCGATAGCGCTTACGGCAACTTTTGTATGGATATTCCGCAAACATCTGAGGCAGAACACGATCGTCTTAGGAATGGCCGTTGCACTCGCGTCGTTGTTTGTAATGGGGACCCTTTCCTTCGGGCTGATGACATCAGCAATGTTGTTGCCACCATGCCTTGCGATGTTTCTCATACTGTTGGGGCACAAGAGGGTAGCATATGCAAGCATCGCATCGACCGCTATCTTCCTCGCTGCTGCCTGTTACCTGTTCACCACCGGAACTTTGAAGCCCCTGATTGCGCCCAATGTCTATCTTCTATCTCCATACGAGTGGATTCTTGCGTTAGGTGTTTCGGTTTCAGTTTCATTGCTGATGGTCCTACCCTTTCAAATTGTTCCACAGACTCTTGCATCCAGCGAACAGCGATTCCGCACGGCATTTGAAAACGCCAACGAAGGGGTCTGTCTGGTTGGTATCGACGGCAAGTTCCTCCAGGTCAACAAAGCACTTTGTGAAATGCTTGGATACAAACGCGAGGAACTTCTCGAACGAAAGTTCAATGATATCACGCTCCCCGAAGACCGCGCAATAGGTGAAACATTCATCAATGGAGCTCTGACCCAAGGAGATCAACAAGGTCGGTTTGAAAAACGATATCTCGATAGAAACGGCCAGATTCTGTGGGTTCTCATTGCGACTTCCCTTGTGGAGGATTCTTCCGGCCAGCCGTCGTATTTCATTTCCCACATACAGAATATCACGGAGCGAAAGAGGTTTGAGCAGGAATTGAGTGAGAGCGAAAAGAAGTATCGTACGCTCTTCAATTCCGCTTCCGACGCAATTCTCCTCATGAAAGATGGCACCTTCGTCGATTGCAACGAAAGCACACTCGCCATGTTCAGGGGTTCCAAAGGTCAAATTGTAGGACGTCGACCAGAAGAATTCTCACCGAAATTTCAACCCGATCATAGGCCTTCCGAAAGCAAGGCCTTGGAGAAAATCAACGCAGCGTTGACGGGTCACCCTCAGTTGTTCGAATGGCGCCATCAACGGTTGGACGGACTGACGTTCGACGCTGAGGTTAGCCTGAACCGACTCGAACTCTCGCCGGATTCACCGGATCTCCTTGCGATCGTCCGCGACATTACGCAGCGGAAAAAGGAAGAGCAGGCGCTTCGTGAGTCCGAAGAACGCTTCCAGAAGATTTTTCATGCAAGTCCAGCACCGATGAGCATCAGTCGGTTGCGCGATGGCACGTACATCGACGTCAACGAGAGCTTCTTGAAGGCTATGGAATTCGAACGCTCAGAAGTCATCGGGAAGAGCGCGCTGGAACTCAACACGTGGGCCGATATCGAAGAACGGAACACGGTGACAGAGATTCTGAGAAGAAAAGGCTCCGTGCGGAATTTCGAGGGAAAGCATCGAACGAAATCGGGGAAAATCGGACACTCCATCGTATCTGCAGAGCTTGTCGAACTGGAAAACGAATCAATCATCCTCGGCGTCACCCTGGATATCACTGAACGAAAAAAAGCAGAGGAAGCATTGCGTCGCGAACGAAACCTTCTCCGGACGCTTATTGACAGCCTTCCAAAGTCTGTTTTCGTCTTCACCGTGGACAGCCAACGTCGCTACGTCATTAACAATCTAGCTCACCTGAAGTCGCTTGGTGCCAATCGGCAGGAAGATGTCATTGGTAAATCAGCTTTTGATTTTCACGATGCTCAACTTGCGCAAGAATATGATTTGGACGAGCGCGAAGTCATGCGTACCGGCAGGCCACTAATCAACAAGAAAGAAGTCGTGCACGACAGGAACAATGGAATAATGAGGTTTTACTTGACGAACAAGGTGCCCATCCGTGATTCCTCCGGCAACATCACAGGATTGGTCGGGATGAGCACCGACATTACCGAACAAAAGTACGCCGAAGATGCACTCAGAGAGTCTGAAGAGAAATTCTCCAAAGTATTCATGGCCTCACCGGCAGGGATTTCATTAAGCTCTCTTGAAACCGGCCGCCTTCTTGAAATCAACCTTGAGTTTGAAAAAGTGTTCGGATTCACGCGCGAGGAAATCCTGGGTCATACGTCGCTGGAATTGGGATTGTGGATTGATCCAAAAGACCGTAATGATTATATACGTACCGTTACCGCTTCTGATAAGGTTGTCGAGACAACGCTTCGCTTGCGCGCCAAGGACGGAAGAGTTTTGATCTTGAGAACAAACGCGCAGTTGGTCGAGCTTCAAGGCACACAACTCCTCATATCGACGTTCGCGGATGTTACGCAACAAATGCTCGCTGAGGAATCTCTTCGTCAAAGCGAAGCACGGTATCGTGCACTGGTGGAAAACACTCCGGACATTATTGCACGTTTTGGAAGGGATCATCGTTATTTGTTCGTCAACACAGCCATACAAAAAGTATCCCGACTGAAGCCCGACGAATTCGTCGGTAAGACCCTATGGAATGTCGGTTTTAGTCCTGAGCAAGCCCAAGAGAGAGACAGATTGATACAACAGATTTTGGACACCGGCAAAGGCGTTGAAGCTGAGCTCGGTTTTGATGCGCCGACCGGCCGCCAGATATACGAATGGCGGGGGTTTCCCGAGTTTGATCCGAGTGGAACCGTACAGTCCGTGCTTTCCATCAACCGGGAAATCACGGAACGAAAACTTGCAGAACAGAATTTGAGATCCTCCATGGAACAACTCCACGCACTGACCCAGCGTTTGGAACAGATCCGTGAAGAAGAACGGAAGACCATCGCGCACGACGTGCACGATCAACTTGGCCAGATTCTTACTGCCCTGAGAATGGATCTTACTTCCATCAAGTCCATTAACCCTTCGCAGGCTATTGAATTTGAAGAACGCATGAAAGGCGTAATCGATCTGACCGATAGCGCCATTGAAAACGTACAACAGATTGCTGCCAGGCTTCGCCCTGGCATGCTGGACTACCTCGGCTTGCTTGCGGCAATGGAATGGCAGATTGAGGAGTTTCAGAAACGAAGCGGCGTTCAGTGCTTCATGCAGTTTCCGGAGACCGAACCATCTCTGGATAGTGACAGGGCAACGGCATTGTTCAGGATTCTCCAGGAGACCCTCACCAATGTTGCTCGCCATGCCAAAGCTCGAAAAGTGCGTATCATTTTGTCGGAGTCCAATGATCAGGTCACCATGTCCATCTCGGACGATGGACTAGGTATTGCGCCCGCCCAGTTAGAAGACCCGAAATCCCTCGGCCTTCTCGGCATGCGGGAACGATTGCATCCGTTCCAAGGGTTGTGTACTATTACCTGCCCCCCGGAAGGAGGAACGGTCGTTACCGTTGTTCTCCCCATTCGACCAGCAAGCCGGTGAATCTATGAAAACGCGGATCCTTGTTGTAGACGACCATCCAATCGTACGCCAGGGGTTGATAGCGGCGCTGAATCAATCGGTCGATTTCAAAGTCGTTGCTGAAGCATCCGAAGGCGATGAAGCCATCCTCAAAGCACGATCATCGAAGCCTGACATAGTCTTGCTCGATATTTCCTTGCCCGGCAAGAATGGAATCGAAGTACTAAAACAACTCCAGGCGGAAATGCCGGGGGTGAATGTCCTTATTCTGAGCGCGTTCCCGGAGAGACAGTACGCCATCCGCTGTTTTGCGAACGGCGCCCGGGGCTACCTCACGAAGAAAAGTGCTTCGGATGAACTGTTGTTGGCCGTCAGGAAAATCAGTGCAGGCGGAAAGTATGTCAGCGCATCGTTAGGGGAACTTCTGGCTGAAGAGATTGGCGGCGATCCCAAGCGACTCCCTCACGAGAACCTTTCCGACCGCGAATTCCAGGTGCTTTGCCTCCTGGGCCAGGGGAAGACCGTGAGCCAGATCGCAAAAATCCTCTCGCTCAGCCTGTCGACAATCAACACCTACCGGGCGCATATTCTGGACAAAATGAAAATGGAAACCAATGCCCAGCTTATTCGCTACGTTCTGGATAACAATCTCGTAGAATCACCGCAATAGTGCTCTTCCACGCACATTCGAACCGTTTCGATTCTCCCCAAGGCGTCAAGTAACGCCGACAGATTCCTGGGCACGCGCCCATCGTATTTTCTGCTATAGCAATTCCATACTCTTTTCGATAATTGCTGCGGACAAAAGTGCCGATAATACTATAGAACGCTCTCATTGGCGGTCGAAGGAAGCCGTTCGAGTGGAGAGAATACCACGTTGAATGCGAAACCGCACACGATCCTGCTTGAGATCGTATTTATTGCGATGGCACTTTCCAATGTTCGACGATTTCGCATGAAAACAAATTAATTCAAATTGCAACAACTGAAAGCAGGTTCTTTTGGAAACTCCTTTAAGAATTTTCATTGCGTACGGTTCCTGGCATGTCGGTGCACGCGTAATACATCGCCTCACGAGTGAGCCCAACGTTGAACTCGTTGGGCAAGCGCGTGAAGCGAACAACACTCTGGCGCTGATTGCGCTCAAGAAACCAGATCTTGTCGTTCTCGACGTCTCGCTGGCCGATGGATCGGGAATCAGCGTTCTGCGATCACTCAAAAGTGTCTCCACTGCTATAATAGTGATCATGACGTCGACTTCTACGTATCCGCAGTACAGGAAAGAATGCCTCAAGGCGGGGGCTGATTTCTTCTATTATCTCCCCGATGAAATAGAGGAGATGAGCAGAAAAGTGTCGGCGTTTGCGGCCAGCAAATCCATCGACGATGCCGGAGTTGATGGGTTCTCCCCTGAGTCATGAAGGAGATAGCCACAGGAAACTGTATTTGCCCTGAGGGTTTTCATTCCTTGAAACGTAGGGGGAAAATCGTGTGATTCAACAATGAAGCGAATGCTGTACGAACGGTCCTGATACTCAGGACCATTACCATAGTACCATCAAGAGGAGGACACAACAATGTATAAGATCGAAAAGAAGCCTTTTGGCTTTAAGCTTACCTTTGGCGACACAATTGAGCGTGATGAAATGGAGCGTTGGGCGAACGACTCGAAAAAAACGCTCATCACCCGATCAGGAAAATTCGGCGTTCTTGTTGATATGAGAACGTTGAAACCCCTCAAGCCCGAAGTGCAAGCGGTCATGGTCGAGGGCCAAAAGGAATACAAGCTTAAAGGTATGGAGCGATCAGCCGTTGCAGTTCCAAGCGCGGTCGTTGCGCTCCAATTCAAGCGACTTGCACAGGAAAGCGGCATCTATCAATGGGAACGGTACATCGATGCATCCAAATCCGAAGATTGGGAAAAGACCGCCGAGTCTTGGATTGTAAATGCAAAAGACCCGGACAAATAAGATCTTCCTCCCGTAGACACTTGATTGTCCGCGGGAGCGGATAGAGAAGATACGGTTTGGACCGATCGTGGCGACACCAAGAGGCGATGAAGCAGGCATCAAGCCGCGCCTCCGCGGGCAAGATGGTGTCGCCCATCGTGTTCAGGGCGCTTCAATTCTTACGGAAAGACAATGGTACCATGAAGTTAAAGGTTGTTGATTTTATAAAACACACGTCGATTCTTCCAGATAAAGCCAATGATGATCGCAGCCGTACGGCTGTGGTCGTTCGAGTAATCGCCTGGGCAGTACTCTCAGGGTTGGTACTCTTGCTGTTCTATCGCACCGTAACCCACCAGTGGATTCAGATAACATCGATGATCGTGGTAAGCGTACTCGTTGCCACCTCGCTTGTCCTCGTGCGTCGCGGGCACATTCAATCCGCCGCAAGCCTCCTTTCATGGTCTTTGTTCGGATTCATTGCGGACATGATATGGAGAAATGACGGGTTGCACGATACCGCAATGCTGGCAATTCCCGGAATTCTCGTCATCGGCAGCCTCGTCCTCAAGAGAAGATATTTCCTTTTCTTTGCTTTGATCACCATCGCATTCGTGGGCCTGGTTGGATATCTCGAAACCTCGGGACTCTTGACAAACCGCTACAGTAGTGGAACGAACACCGTCGACATTTTCGATTTACTTGTGATGTTGATCGTGACGGGCGTGACAATCAGGATTCTCGGCGACACATATATGAAAAGCTTTTCTCTCGCCAAAGAAAACGAACGAACAATCCAAGAGCACGTAAAACGCCTGAAAGCTTCTGAGGATCGATACCGCGCGTTGTTTGAGTCGGCAAATGATGCCATTCTTATCGTGAACGGTGATCGGTTTGTGGACTGCAACAACACGAGTGCCAAAATGTTCGGATGTGAGCACTGCGACGAAATTGTCGGCAAAAGCCCGTGGGAGTTCAGCCCAGTCCTGCAGCCGGACGGTCAGCCGTCGAAGGACAAAGCCAGCGCCATCATTGCTTTGGCACTCCTGGGAAAGCCTCAACGTTTCTTCTGGAAGCACACGAGAAAGGATGGCGGGCAATTCGACGCGGAAGTCTCCTTGAACCGAATCGAAACGGGAGACGAAGTTCTAGTCCAAGCAATCGTGCGGGATGTAACCGACCAAAAACTGTTGGAAGACCGTCTTAGGAAATCTGAGGAGTACTATCGGACGCTTGTAGAGACGTCCCCCGAAGCAATCGTGATGATCGACACCGAAGGCGTCCTTCAATTTGCATCGTCGCGTGCGTATGATCTGTTTGGTGTGGACAGGAACGAATCAGTTACCGGCGGATCCATTTTCCGTTGGGTGCCTCCCGAAGATTATGCGTCGATCCAGGAAAAGATCCGGGAAGCGGCTGAAGGACGGGCAAAATCCCACTCGAAAGAGTATCGACTCTTGAAGCAGGATGGTTCAACGTTTTGGGCGGAACTTGCATCTGCACCTCTCTATGAGTCATCGGGCGGAGTGTCGGGGCTGTTGTTGATTTGCCGCGACGTTTCGCAGCGGAGGGAAGCAGAGAAGGCTCTCCGCGAAAGTGAAGAACGATTTTCTCTCCTCTCCGAAGCATCATTTGAAGGAATCGTTGTAAGTAAACAGGGAAAGATCCTTGATTTGAACCCGCAGTTCGCGCGGATTTTGGGATACGACCAAAAGGAGATGATCGGTATGGACGTTGCAACACTCGTCGCACCCGATTCTCTTCAGACAGTGCTGCATCATATGCGATCAGGCAGCGAAGAAGCATATGAGCACCTTGCTATCCGGAAAGATAAGACGGTGTTTCCAGTCGAAATTCGGGCACGAATGATCACCTCGAACGACGAGACACTTCGATTGACCGCTATTCGAGATGTCACAGAGCGGAAACAAATGGAGGAAGATCTTCGGATCGTTTGGCGTGCTGCGGAACAGAGCCCAGCTTCGATCGTGATAACCGATACCGCGGGCACGATTCAATATATCAATCCCCGGTTTACGGAACTGACCGGTTATACCGTTGACGAGATGATTGGCCAGAATCCGCGTATCCTTAAATCCGGCCTGACCCCTTCGGAAACGTACGTGGAAATGTGGGACGCAATTACCAATGGACGAGTCTGGCGTGGACAATTGTGTAACAGGAGAAAGAGTGGTGAACTCTTTTGGGAATCTGCGTCGATTTCAGGTGTGACGAATGAGAAGGGTGTTGTGACACATTTCGTGGCTGTGAAGATCGATATTACAGAACGCAAAAAGGCTGAAGATGCGCTGCGACAAAGTGAAGAGCGCTATCGCAATCTTGTCGAACAACTGCCCGACGGCGTTTACAGAAGCACACACGATGGAAAATTTGTCGAGATCAATGAAGCGATGGTAACAATCCTCGGCTACGAGAGCAAAGAAGAACTCATGGCCGTAGACATCATATCACAATTGTATTTTGCCCCGGAAGAACGTGAAAGTCCGGCCCCCAAGGGGAAGACAGAAGAAATCGACGTGTATCGGCTTAGAAAGAAAGATGGTTCCGAAGTATGGATTGAAGACCACGGGCGACATGTGTTCGACGAAAACGGCGAAGTCCTTTTCCACGAGGGTATCTTGAGAGATGTAACAGGCCGCTTGAAGGCGGACGAGGAGAGGAAACAACTTGAGAACCAGCTCTTTCAGGCTCAAAAGTTTGAATCCATTGGGACACTGGCGGCCGGAATGGCGCATGATTTCAACAACTTGCTCAACATCGTCCGGGGCAACGCCGATCTCCTCGCGCTCAAACAAAGCAACGATGAGAAATTCAGGCATCGACTTGACAATATTTCAAAAGCGACAGAGCGGGGCATTCAGCTCGTCAAGCAACTGCTGACGTTTGCCAAGAAGACAGACTTTGTAAAACAGACCGTCATCATAAATGATCTCGTGCGTGAGGCAGCGGGACTGCTGGAAGACACCCTCCCAAAGAATATCGAGGTAAGGCTGGAGCTTGCCTCCGATCCACTCCCCATCATTGGCGATCCCAACCAGCTTCACCAGGTTCTCGTGAACCTCTGTGTGAATGCAAGGGATGCCATGCCGAATGGAGGGACCCTCACCATCGCCACGGACTGGATTCCAGGAGAGGAATTGAGAAAGAAATTCCTCAGAGCTTCAGAAACCGGGTACGTACGCGTTGACATCAAGGATACGGGAATTGGGATGGATGAAGAAACGACGAAACGCATCTTTGATCCCTTTTTCACAACGAAAAGTGCTGATAAGGGCACGGGACTTGGGTTGGCCGTCGCGATGGGGATTGTATCTGCACACCAAGGTTTCATCGACGTCAACAGCGCCCCCGGGAGCGGAACGCAATTTCTGATTCACCTGCCGGGAATTCCTGGCCCCGAATAATTAGTCGGTTCGACCCTTGGTTACTGATCCAAGCGTGGATGCACTTGTGTCAAGAAAAACAGCCAGTTGAACAGCCGAATCTTCGAGCTGTCTCGGCTGACATCATCTTGACCTTGCCCGTGTTTGCAGGGTCTTGATTTATGCAGGCAATCCGTCCACCTCCGCGTTCCTCGAAGGCCGACAACCCACCTGGCACACTGTCGAAATCAAACTCTCACAGATTATTTCAGCAACTGCATCTTCGTCACGGCGACAAAGCATTTGCTTGGATCGTCAATTGACACGGCCTGCATCCGGCAAAAATACACCCCCGACGATGCCGTTGCATTCCACCGCACCTCATAGTACCGCGGCTCCAGCTCTTGATCCATCAGGGATACAACCTTTGACCCCAGTATATTAAACACCTCAATTCGCACTCGACTCTTTTGTGGCACTTCGAAACGTATCACGGTTGAAGGATTAAAGGGGTTGGGATAGTTCTGAGATAGCGAGTATTCCTTGGGCGCGGAATTCAAAATTGCTTCGACTCCCAGGTCACCAGTCGGTACGCTGCTGACTTCATTCGAATATGTGCTCTCATTGCCGGAGCTGTCAACGGCAGTGACGCGAAAATAGTAGCGTGTACCGTTCGTCAAACTGGTGAATGTCTTTGAAGTGTCTTTGACGCCTGCTGTTGTGGAATCGACTTTTATCGTGGGATGCGGAGACGTTCCCCGATAAATTCTATATCTCAAGAAGTCGGCTTCCGTGTTTCTCTTCCACTTGATGGTAATCCTCGAAAAGGTCGAATCTGCCACAACGAGTCCTTGAGGCGGCAATGGAGGAACAAGCGAATTCAGTGTCGCAGCAAAGAGGCCAGTTTGAGTTCCTGCAAACAGCGCATTACCTGCCACCGCCAGCGCATTGACGTGCAAGGATGTCAATCCCCGGTTGGCCGCAGTCCAACTTCCGCCGTAGTTGACTGAAATAAACACTCCCCCACCATCCGTTCCCGCGAAAAGATTGGTTCCGGCAGCTTCAAGTGCCAGTACTTTTGGTGATGTCAGTCCGGTATTGACTGCGGTCCACGTCATACCGTCATTGCTCGTACGAAAAACACCGCCATCCGTTGCAGCGAAAAGCAAGCCATCCATCGATGCAAGGGCATGGACATTCGTGTTGGCAAGACCAATATTGGCCGGTGACCAATCCGTACCGTTGATTGATGCGCGGAAAACGCCCCTGTTCGTTCCTGCAAACACGTATGCATCCGTCTTTTCAAGCGCCCGGAGCGAAAGGTCGGACACGATTTGTTGAACCGAAAACCACGCCATCCCCCCATCTACCGATATCAGGATCTTTGCCATGTCGATTTCGGATAGAATATCGGCAGTATCGACTCCCGCGGCATAGAGGGCAAGATTAGCCATGATCTGAGAAACCTTGAGCGCGGTGCTGCCGGTGTCCAGGGAAACAAGCATGCTGTCGATGTTCGTTTGGGGGTAAAGAATGGAAATGCTGGTTACGAGAGAAACGAGAGCCGATATATCCAGACTCGCCTCTGGCAAATTAAGTCCTCCCGGAAGAGGAGGAATTTGACTGTAGATGTTGCCGATGATGAAATTGACGCTGTCGGCAGGGAACGTGCTGACAAGGCTGTCTGCAAATCCGGGGTTAGCCTGACTCCAATGCGTGCCGTTATCCGTCGAATAGAAGAATCCCGTGCCCGTTTCGGCGATCATACTCGAGCCACTTGACGCGAGGTACATGACATTTTGCGTCGGACCTTGCACTGGTGCCCATTGGGCAAATCCAGTTTGAATGAGAACGACACATAGTATACAGCCGAATTGAATGATTCTTCGCGTTTTCATGATTCTTTACTCCTTTCGATAAAGTTCTGACATAAACACATTCGCAACCGTTTGGAGGTGGTCGTTGGTGTTGTCTCCAGATGCCTATTCGCAGAATTTCACAGCGAGTATTCGCATCGTATTTCAAGGTTTGGCACAAATGGAAGAGTATTCATAACAGGCGTCTTCTTCACATAATCTTCTCCATCCTCCGAAAACACATAATTGTAGTTCGACACATTTTTGTCCCCAAGAAGATTCAGTATACTGCATAGGACTTCCACCTTCCAGTTTAGACCACGCCAGTTTTTTGCCAACGTGAGATCGAGCCTGTGATAATCAGGAACGCGGTCCGAGTTCAATTCCTTCCAGAGTGGAAGATACAATGTCTGACCGAGGAGATTGTCACTCTTGAGGAAGTATCCATCTGTCGTGGGTGAACCGGTTGAGTATTGGTAGAGTAAACTCACTCTCCAGCCTGGTGGAGCAAATTGAAGAAGCATCTTTCCAACGATCGGTACATCACCGACCGTAGAGTATTCATTGCCCGTGCGATCATCGATGATATGGTTGTGATGACTAAACAATGAAGCGGTGATGGAAAGATCAAGCGGAACGAAGTGCGCCGTCGAAGAAAGGCCCATTCCCCACTTGATTCCACGAAAGGATTGAAGCGGTTCAAACGACATCGTATCCAGTGGTGTGAAGACACCCGGATACCGTGCCGGCATGATAAGGGATTGCGTCTTTTTGTAATAGAGACTCAGTCGCGCATCGAGGTCTAATGTCCGGGTTTGAAAGGTCGGCGCTTCCACATCGAGTGCCGCCAAGTTATGGGTTTCCAGCTGAAGATTGTTTCGGTACTCACTCATCAGCATCATCAGCGGCGTTTGAGTTGGAGCTGCCAGAAACATAAGAAAGCCGTGAAGAATCTCAAAGTCCGATGGACATTGAAGGTACTGTCCGAGTGAGAGATGCACGCTGGCGTTGTTCCCGAAATCATAAACGAAAACCCCGCGTGGCTCAAACCCAAACTGTCGAACGAACCCGAAGCGAGTCTCTCGTACACCGACAGTGGCTGATGCGTTGCCGCTCAATGCCCAATGCAATTCAGTGAAACCAGATATATCGGTGAACGCGGATCGAAGTGGGGATCGGTTGTTCAGCCACGAACTGAACGTCTCAAATCCGACGTCAGAGAAGGAATACAGGATATCGGTTCCAGCGGTGGCGTTCACGGCCGGAAGAATGGGGTATTGAAATTGATCCTGCAATCTCACGGTCGTGAATTGAGAATTGATGCCGAAACGCCCGCTTCCAATGAACTGGATCGGAACCAGCGTCGAAAGCGAGATATCATCGTGAGTCCACGAAAGACGATGCTCCGACGACAGCAAATCCGACGAGGCTATGAGGGCTGAACCGGCAAACTCTTTTTGCCAGCTGTAATCGAACGTCCTGTCGACACTCATCAACGATCCGTGTTCCCGGCTTGCAAGGCCTTCCTGAAACGCGTACAAATTTGTAGAAGGCATTTCGCCAAGATAAAATTGAACATCTTGCAGATTGGGCACAAAGGCCTGCAGCCGCTCACGACTCGAACCCGATAACAACCCTGTCTCCAGTCCTATATTGGAGGCGCGCGCAGCAATCTTCGCAGACCATCGCAAACTGTCGGAGACCGGAAGCTGGAGGAGAACAGAAGAAACAAACGTGCTCACGTCAGTTTGAACGTCCGGCCGCCCGCTGTAATCCGATTTGGAACTGACCCGGATTGCGGTTGGGGCATAACCCCCTGAAGACACCGGGTAGCCTGCGGTCAGCAGTTCGATCCGATCGGTAGTAAGCGGATTGAACAATGAAAGAGATCCCAGCCAGCGGTAAGGATACACAAGCGGAAATCCATCCATCAGTGTGAGAACGCCGTCTGCCTGGTCGCCGCCAATGATGGGGACCGCCTGCAAGTCTGAATTTGAAACCACCTCCGCCGAAAGGTCAAGAATTCGGACAGGATCATCCATCGATCCGGGAATCGTACGGATATCAGAAGAACGAAATGTTCTGCCCGTCATTTGTTTTCCTGCCAGCTCGTGCACAACTTCCACAGTATCCATCCGTGCATTGATGGTATCCTTTTGAGCATTCTGGCAGAGACTTACTCGAGAGAAGACGAGCAAAAAGACAGCGGGCAGAAGGCAATCAACGCAGCCAATTCCTAATGATTCAGTCCGGAGCATGCTGTAATTCAGAAATTCTTCTGAAACAGGACGAACCCATTATAGACAGGGCTTGCAGCCAGCGGCGTGTCATCGACGTGGAACAATTCGCTGCTGTAATTCAAAGACTGGGGTGTGGCCGCATAGGTGACCCGCGGCGAGAGGTAGTATCCGTCGAGCACGCCGCTGGCATCCTGGAGACCTCCCATGATGACCAGTGGTGAGCGCGAGTTCCCGTTTACCGTCGCCCGTACAAACCCGATGCCTTTCGCAAGCCACGTATCGATCGTGTATTGTGTCGACAGTCCCGAGAAGAGGATTCGTGACTGACTCTTGTCTGTGAGCGTGACCGTTTCAGAAATTGTCATCTTCATCTGAAATCGGTCGCAGGCGATAGTCGTATTCAGCGCGGGAACAGATTCAGAACCGACAAAGAGATTTGTAGACAAGTAATGCAGTTCGTCTCTGCATTCCGCACTGTCTGTGATACATTTGAAAATGTACGTCGTATCCTCGGAAAATATCGTTTGTTCAGAAGATGAGTTGGTTAATTGCCAAATCGGAATCCACGGGGGATATGGCGAAGCCACGGAGGATGGGAGATTGCTGACAGTCGCGATCAGAACCGCCATCGTGTCGGATTCTGAGCCGCCAGCCTCGTGCAGCGTAAGCGTCGTCTGACCTACCGAGACGCCTGTGATCAACATCGTATCCGGTGATATCATGATTGCGCGTGCAATCGTGGGATCCGGTGAACGAAGTATTGAAACAAATATTGAATTCCCAGATTGATCGGCGATGTGAAATTTTTGAGTCTGATCTGCCCCAACGACTGCTCCCTCTACCCCGCCCGACACCCAAATGATGAAATTGTCTGCCGGGGGAATCGTACTGCCCGCGCCAAGATAGTGTAGAAGGGTCTTTCCGTCGATACTGAAAGCCAAATATGATACTTTCGCTTCGTTGTCGTCCACCCGCACGATGAAGGCATTCGGCTTGCCGCCGACGAGCACATTGGCCTGGAAAATGGAAAGGATGGTCGGGCTGGACCACGATGTGTCACTCCCCCGAGCCGTATTGGTGGCGAACCCGTCGAAGGTCCAAGAGTTGTTCACCTCCACCGGCAGGTAGTCGTTGAGGTCAAATCCTCCGGCTGGAGGGCCTGTGATAGGTCCCTTGCGAGAACAACCGATCATCAAGAACATGACCAGAAAGAAAGCGACTCCTTGACAAGGACGATTCCACGCTCCCGAAACAAGAATGGAGGATTCTGGCTGATGAGTTTTCATAGAACTTTTGAATTCGCGAGGGAAGAGAATTGAAGTCCCTTAACAAACCAGCGATGCGACGACCTCCTCTGTTCGATCGATCGCCGAGAATACCGAACGATTGACACCCCATGACGCCGAGTCCCCTCGCCTCGATTCCCTGTGTTCCATCCCGCCAAAAAACACAAAAACCTCCTTGATCGTGTTTTCAAATCCGGAGGTTTCAGAAAACTGCGACTTAATTCTTCATCACACGTGCCTCCCACGCCTGTGCGATCACAAAGTCACTAAAAGTCTACTCAGTTTTTTCGCCAACCACAAGTCACTCCAGCGCTCCGTCAATCCTCAAAATTGAGAAATCGGAAATGATGCGCAACGCTGGACTCTGTCTTGTCTTGAGTTTGCCCATAGCTCTGACTTTGCGAGCAAAATCTGAAAACACATTTTCATTCGCAGGATTGTAGGAAGGTCTTCGGAGACTACGATCTGCGAACTGTCCCTCGAAGAAAAGAAATGCTCGTGCCCGTCCACAAACTGAAGGCCGACATCCCGCCTCCTGTCGGAGCAGGAACAGCCACAAGCGCTCCACACAACATCGGAATTCAAGAGATATTGACTGTTGCGGAAACTTCTTCTTCCAGATTTCTCGGCCGGGACCTACAAGAGAGAAGCCGAAGCTGTGTCGAGGAACATCTCAATGTGAGAGTGGGTTCGAAGGATTGACGCAGGTACCAAGGTTGATATTTCTCCCTTCAGCGAATTGAAGACCGCCTTCGCTTTGCGTTCCGAGGGAACGACGCAGCTCAGATATGTGGCCGACAACAGGGCGGGAATAGTAAGCGTGTACGCGTGCGAAGGAACATCTTCGATCGTCGGGAAACAGCCATCGTTGACTTGCTGTTGCCTATCCATTGCGTCAAGCTCGACAACCTTCACCAGTTTGGGATCGTGAAAATCCGCGAACGGTGGGTCGTTGAACGCAATGTGTCCGTTCTCTCCAATGCCAAGACACGCAATATCTACCGGATATGCGTGCAGCAAGCTCGCATAGCGGTCGCATTCCTTCCCGGTATCTTGCGCGTGAGCGTTCATGAGATGAACTTTGTTCATCCTGACTTTTGAAAACAAGTGCTTTTGAAGAAAAAGGCTGAAAAACTGATCGGACGTTTCCGGCAGTCCAATGTATTCATCCATGTGAAATCCCTCCACCCGAGACCAGTCCACGTTGCCCGATGACGAAAGGTGTGCAAGAAATTCATTTTGCGAAGGTGCTGCCGCAAAAATGATCGAAACACTCTGTTTCCCCTTCAAAATGTCGTTGATAAGTCTGACAACATGACCTGCTGCGGCCTTACCCATCGCGTCCCGGGAATCAAAGATGCAGACCTTTGCATTCTCAAATGTTCTTTCTTGTACCGGCATTGCCATAACTTTCGTATGCCATCGTCATCTAATGTTGCGGCAAGCTCTCTTTGCCGATATCTACCTTCACGGTGTACACTTGTGGCCGGCCGGTTCTGTCGGTTGTGAACGCAATGTACTTTCCATCCGGACTGAAATGCGGATGCGGATGCGTTGGATCGCCCTTCATGCTCGAACCGTGCTCATAGAGTATTTGCTTCTTCACGATCTCTCTTCCCTCGATCGTAAACAACACCAAATGCAGTCCTTCGTAGAGATCGCACACCCAGTGTATATTGTCCGAGTAGATTTGATTGTGTGAGGACGAAACCGGGACCGGCATCATGAAATTGTCTTTTCCATCGGGAGTGATGATGCCGATGAATTGCTTTCCTTTGTTCGGTCCGAAGTGATACCGCGCCGAATAGCCGAGGTGCTTGCCGTCGGGAAACCAGAATTCGTGCGTCCGGTGGAGTCCGAATTCCTGGATGCCCACGGGACCTCCATCGGTGCCTTCAATATTGTTCCACCAGATCCTGTTGGGGGTATTCCCCACCATGCCCGGCGCTCCCTTGTCATAGATGTGCTGCCAGCAGTATGAAAGAAGGCCGGGATCGACCGGACTTGTCATCACGTGACTGATCTTGAATCCCATGTTAGGAGAAATCTGCTTCACTTCGTGCGCCTGAAGATCGAGCCTGAATAGTGCGTAGGGACCGGTGCTGCAATTCGAAGCGAAACCCGGATTCTCGTTGGCACTGTACACACAGTACCTGCCGTCGCACGTAATCGCAAACGACTGGGGTTTGCCATTCTCAAAATGAAAGACCGTGCGAACCTCGAACGTCGTGGTGTTGAGGGATTTCAATTCCTTTTTGGTGAGAAACCAGAGTGTGTGGAACTGCGGCAAGTACCACGCTTCCTGGGTCAATTCCTTCTCATCCGTCATTTGAGTGATTGTGCCGCTCGTCAGGTCCAACTTGAACAGGTTCGTCGAACCAGACCGGTCGGAATAGAACATGAGGTGGGTCGCGTCGATGAACGATTCGACATTGAAGTAAAGGACATTATTGCTGCCGAGTTGCGTCCATTGCATAACTTCATAACCGTACTCCTTGTTGTCGACTGCTCTCTTCTCCGACGGATAGACTTTGCCAACCAGGGTTCCCTGAGCATAAAGGGGTTGAATGAGAGTGAATGTCAAAGAGATGATAATCGTGCAGACCAGCGTTGCGAAGGAACCGGCCCGAACAGAAACCAAAGCCTGTTTTTGCGATTCGCTCTCATTGATGCATTCCCGAAACGGAACGTGGAGTCGCCTCATTTACTTTGCCTCAAACTTGTAATGATAGTATGCGGCAAGGAAGCGCAAGCCAAACGACGTTCCGACGTCCCGTTGCGTAAGGTAGAGTTGTCCTTTCTTTGTTCGAGTTCTGGAATTGAGCGTAGCACCGGCGAGGTTTTTGTCAGGATGGGTTGGAGAATACCTGTTGGCCACGATCCATCGGGCAGAGCGCTCGATGTTCTCTTTGAATTCATCGCCCACGCCGAGCTGTTGTAGTCGGATCCAAAGCAGGCCGGCGTAGGCGGTCGCTGACCCTGTCACCGAGTTTTCATTCCAGTGACCGTCCAGGTAATTGACGTAATAGATGGTTCCACTCTTCTGCTGGAATTTTGTGTAGAGCGTCAGCGTTTTCTTGGCTGCATCGAGATATCTCTTGTCGCCGGTCAGCGTGTAACCCTCGATGAGTGATTCTGCATACCACAAGTTGAAACGGGGATGGAATGTGCCCTTTGCAGAATCATTCGGCATGAATTGCATCCAGAGTCCCTCGGGCCCCTGTTTTGCAACGAGACTCTCACAAAGGTCGAGAAACACTTCCTTGTACTTTGGATCTTTTGTGTACTCGTGCATGTCCTTATACAGGAAGCCTTCGTTGTTGGGCCGGGCCACGTCGTTGAGGGTCTGGTGCTTCTTTCCGGACCAGAAGGGACTATCTTCCTTGAGTACCTCTCCGGTTACCGGATCTGCAACGTCGTACATCATTCCTTCTTTTGGGAGATAGAAATGTTTCAACATCCAGTCGCCTGCCCTCGTTGCGACATCGGCATATTTTCTTTCTTTCGTTGAGCGGTACAAGTCGAACAACCCTGGCGTGCCGTCCGTTACCGTGGCGCAAACGATGTAGTCGATGCCATCCCCGTGAATCGCCCGTACCATTCCGTTGAGCTTGGGATTGTCTTTGATTTCCAGGCTGATCCACCAATCACCGGCTCTCTTCGCCGCGGCCAGATACTTCTCATCACTTGTTATCTTGTAGACTTCAACGAGTCCAAAGATGATCTGACCCGTGTGCCATGCGGGTTCGTAATCGTGCCACCTCCCTTCGAGCAATGCATAGTCACAGCGCGATTTCCCGTTTTCATCCAGCAGAACGTCACAAGCATAATTGGCCCCCTCCCGCATCGATTGAAGGATTTCGTCTTTCGTTGGGCTCTTTTCCTGCGATGTCGCTCTACTTGCCGTCAATAACACTGCGATGACCATACCGCAGATACAGCGCATACATTTCCTCCATTCGTGCACTCCCCATAACCGAGTGCCGTCTATTCTATTGCCCCTCCACTGAATTCACTGTTCTATCCACGAACTCCTCCCCGTCGCAAAATCAGGCCGCACAATTTCGTACGGGTACTTCTTTTCACCAGGCCGAATCCAACGAGCATCGTCATACGAAACGGATTGCCACCCTGCCGACACCGTGTCAGTAACCGACCAAGTGGTATCGCTTACGATTTTGTCGACTGAGCCGTTCGATTCCTGAAGCTCACAATAGATATTCAGGCCGCCAGAACCATTCTCAGAGAAGTCCTGAGCCTCTGCCGCAAGAACATTCACCGAGTCCTTGAGGAGCGGAAGGATATCAAATACCTTCACGCGCTTATATTCCGCTGACAGCGAGTTAGACCTGCGAGCGTACACCTCACCCACATAAACGGAATCCACCCATAACTTTACATACGTATCTCCAATCAGCTGGAGGGTCGCCGATCGCAAATCTGACGGTCTGACAAATTGTTTTCGGAACCAGGCGTGTTGAACTCTTATTGTATCGCCTGCTTGCGGCGTGATGGTGGGATAATAAATCCACTTGCTCTCAAGTTCCGGATCAACCCAGAACGTCCCACGTTGAACCTCTGACATCTTCTCTTGCCAGAAGGCGGTCTGCCGATCCCATCGCCTCAACACATTGTCGAGCCCCTCCGGTTTGTTTGTGCTAAGCCACAACTGCTGAACCTCGCTCCTGAGCGGTATCAGCTCCTTTACAACGTGCGCACACAACGACACGATACCGTTCGCAACCGAATCTTTGTCAATTCCTTTGCCAGCCGACTTGCTCAGCCGCTGAACCTCTTGCTCCGCCTCGACCTTTTGAGCGAACCAGAGATTCAGGCGCGCCACAAATTCCAAATACTTGAGTTGATCTGCATCCCTGACGGCAAGTTGTTCACACTCTTTCAGAAGGGAAAGGACAATCGGCATGGTCGACTTGATACTCTGCAGTCGATCCATGATCGTGGAAGGGTGTCCTTTGTGGGGTGTTGGGGGAAGAAGAGGGAGCATGGGGTCACGCCACAACTCGTACCAACTGTAGTGGTTTGCAGGACTCGACAGTATCGCATAGGCCGCCTTGAAGGGGTCGTCCTCCGACGTTCCAAAAAAGTCTTTGAAGAACTCGTCGTTGAACGACGCCACGTCCGCACGGAGCGGATGCCAGGAACATTCGGCAGCCCAGGCATATCCGTAGTAATTTAATTCACGAAATTCCTCGGCGCCATAATCGTTCCAGCTCGACGTGAGCACACCCAATGAACTGTCCTGATAACCTGCACGACTGAATCGTTGGATATTCTCGAATGAATTGAGATAATCCAGAAACGGTCCGGCATAACTCCTGACGGCAGGAGAAACAATGTATTGAAAGCCGGCCTTTTTGAAGACCATGGGCGTGTCATACTCAAAACGTGGATCGTAATCCCAATCCACCATGATGATATTCTTGGGAAGCATGGTCAGAATCTGAGGATTCTTGAGGATGATGTCCGCATACATCATTGGTTTCTTGCCGCGCTTTTCGATGAGCGTAGCGACGCGTTTGTAGTGATCCGCAAGGACCGTTGGCAATCCAAGCGTTGCCACCCTTGCTTTGTTGGCTCCCAATCCGACGTCGCGTGTCTCGTCTGCCCCCATGTTGAAATAGGCAGAACTGAACGCAGAACTGATCTCACGGATCATTTCATCCAATATCGTGTATACCCTCCCATCGGACACGTTGAGTGTCCGTCCTCCCGGGTACTCGGCGTACTGGACATATTCCGGGAGATAGAGGATGTTTTCCCAGTGGCCGAGGGTCTGGAAGATGGGAATAAGGTCGACATAATACTGTTTCGCATATGCGTCGAGCCCCTTGATTTCTTCCGCAGTCAAAGCGCCGCGCCCCTTGCCGATGAGCGGATATTTCTTGAAAGCAAACATGTCTTCGATGTAGAGAGCGTATGCGTTGATTTTGTAGCGTGCAAGGACCCTGATGATCTTCTTAAAGTTTTCCACGGTCGACACTTGTCCACGGCTGATATCGTCGGAAATTCCACGGAAGGCAATGAGGGGAAAGTCACTGATCGCTGCACCGACAACGGTGATTCCTCTTCCCTCTCGTTGCATCATTTGCAGAAGAGTCATCACACCATAGAATCTTCCTCGGCTCGAAGAGGCTATGATGACAACACCATTGGCATCGCTCTGCAGAAAGTACCCTTCCTTGTTCATCCGGGGAGTCAGTGTTCCCTTTCGGTCGTCTAGAAGTTTCCGGCCAATTTCGGACGAAGGACTTCCAACAAATATCGAGTTCTTAGGAAGTCGTTTGACCTTTTGCACTACCACAACTTGAAGCGGTGGGCGACCAAAGGTCTTCAACTCGTCGTTAACCTGTCCTGCAATGAATCGCTCCCTGACTGAAGAATCATCCAGAAGGATCTTGGTTCCCGCTCCAATCTTGAAAAATGTTCCGTTGAGCACAACGTGTTGGGGAGGAGGGATAATGTTCACTCTTTCCTGAGCACCTGTCACATCGCAAGCCAGAGTAAGAGAGAGAATGATGGAGAACAAGTTCTTCATTTGTTCTGCGTGAGATTAGCGGAGTCGAAAACCACTCATCCTGTCATGATACTGGTGTTGAGTCGTCCGCAGCGCTCGTGTGGATACACCCGGTTGCGGAATCGTGGCATGAAATTGGACCGACAATATCAACAAAATGGACTGGTCGCCAATTGACTTCCCCTATTTCTCGTGTTCGGCATTGTTCCACAGTTTCTTCAGTTTGAATGCGGCAGCTTTCGGCTGTCGAGTGCGTGTGAATATCCCCTTCATATTCATCAAGACCCTCCGAAAGTGCTGTGGCGTCTTGAAATCGGCGAAATTCCAGACGTGCTCGCCAATGACGTATTCTTTTGATCGCAACAATTTGATGTATCGTTCGAGGAATTCTTCCTGGTATTCTTCCGTGAACATCTGGTCGGATATTGAGTGCAATCCGGGAATAGTGTCCGCACCAAACTCCGTAACCAACACCGGCTTGCTGTACTTGCTATGGAGGATATCCATTTCCCGCTCCATCACGGTAATCCCGTGCTCGATTCTGCCGGGAAATTCATACCAACCATAATACCGGTTGATGGCAAGGATATCGCTGAACTCAAACACAGGGTCGGTAACGCCGACACGCGTGCAATTCGGTACCGTCATCGGACGGGTGGAGTCCAGGGAACGTGCAAAGGCAAAGATCTTTTCCCAATACCGTGCTCCAGATCCTTGCTGATACGCCTCATCCCCGACGAGATTGGGTTCATTCCCCAGCGCCCACACGATGACGCTTGGGTGATTGTAGTCCCGCTCAATCAACTCTTTGATCGCCTGCCTGTGCGCTGTCAGTGTCTTTTCATTCGCACGGCGGAGGTCTAGACTGACGGCGGGGACTTCGTCGATGACGAGGAATCCCTTGCGGTCAGCCATCGACATCATTTCCTCAGAGTAGGGGTAGTGCGATGTCCTGAACGAATTTGCGTTGATCCATTTCATGAGGCCAAAGTCTTTGACCACCAGGGGTGAGGAAACCGCCTTTCCCAAGACGGGAAAATCCTCGTGCCGGCCAAATCCCTTCAAATAGATCGGTTTGCCATTCAACAGAAGCTTGCCCTTCACAATAGAAACCTGGCGGACACCGATTTTCATTTCATATTCATCGACAACATCTTCTCCTGTAAGCAGTTCGACGTGAAGCAGATACAAGTGTGGATCTCTGGGGCTCCAAAATCGACAGCCCTTGATCGTGAGTGTAACGACAGCGAAGCCTTCGTGGACCGGCGACACCGTTTCGCCGAGGTCGTGTTCTCCATCGATGGTACAGCGAACACTCATGCTTCCTTCACAACGTGCCGCCACCCGAATGCGAACACCGCCGGTCGTCGTCGATTGAAGGTTCGTATCGATGAAAATGCTTTCAAGGTAATGTTGCGGAGTCGCGTGGACGAGAACCGGCCGATGGATCCCCCCATAGGGAAAGAAATCAAAGCGCGCCGGAGGAAAGGTCTCTTCGCGAAGCCGACCTTCGCGCACAAAATCCTCGGATGAGATGCCCTGTGGAATCGTCTCTGAGGAAAGCTCATTGCTGACACGAATTGTCAGCACGTTCTTCTCGCCGAGCACCACCGCAGAGCTAATCTCGAATTCAAACGGAAGGAAGCCACCCTGATGTTGACCGACATATGTACCGTTCAACCAAATTGCGGCATCATAATCTGCGGAACCAATACGTATCCATATCCGGCGCCCGTGCCAATCCTGAGGAACAAAGACTGTGTTGCAATACCATGCTGCACCGATGTAGTTGGAGAGGCCGATCTCTTCGAATTGTTCATTCCACGACCCCGGAACCGCGATCTCCACATCTGAGTCAAATCCCCTATACCATTCTTCCTCTTCACCCACCTTCTGGGGATCGACCTTGAATTTCCAAAACCCCTCGCATTGCAACTGGCTCCGAGAGGCATTACTCTGAGGATACAACATACATTCCTGTTCTCTGTGTCTTCATCATTGTGGTGGAGTAACGCCAGGCGTCCTTCCAATGCAGCAACAAGGCTGATGTGCTGACTGTAGATTCATGTCGATGGATCAAGCACACCGAGAGTCGAAGAATTTTTCGCGGCTCGCTTCTTCGCGCCGCACGATTCTCGGACCACGAGTGTGGGCTTGAACACCGTGCGATTTCCCGTGTCAGTCTTTTCGATACGTTTTTGGATAATCTCCACTGCGGTCCTGCCGATCATATCTGCGGGCTGATGGATCGTCGTGAGAGGGACAGACGCGTAGCGCGCTACCGTCGCATCGTCAAATCCCACGACCCCGACATCATCGGGCACCTGCATTCCTAGGTCCAGAGCTCCCTGGATGAACCCAAGTGCACACATGTCATTGTAAAGGAAGAGAGCTTCCGGTTTCTTTGCAACGCCTTTGAAGTCTCGGGCAAAGTGGTATCCCAACTGGAAACGATCGGTCCCGAAATCGTAACGTTTCGGGTCAAGAGTGAAGACATAATCCGCATCATAGGGAATGTCAAAATCCATCAACGCCCTGGAATAACCATTCTTGCGGACTTCGCTCAACAAATTCTTACCACCCATGTGTGCGTACCCAATATGTCTGTACCCTGTGCGAATGAGGTGCTCTGTTGCCAGATAGCCGCCTTGTTCCTGGTCTGAACCCACGTACCAAAAATCAGGGTCGTGGATGTAGGAAACCATGACATAAGGGAAATTCTCCGAGTGAAGCCTCTGGATGTAGTCCGTGGCACGATATTCAAGAGAAAGCGATGCAATCACCAGCCCATCGACCCCCATCCTGCGGAATTTCTCAATTTGGCCTTCTTCTTTTTCAATATTGCCGGAAGAGCCGGACAGGAGAACGTTGAAACCCATTTCATAGGCCCGTTCTTCCACACTCTGAACGATCATCGAGAAGTAGGGATGATTCAGATCCCGAAGGACCAGACCAATGGTCTTGTGCCCGGAAAGCCTCGTGCCCCCCGATGATCCCTCGAGCACAAATGTCCCTTTGCCCGCCCGCGCGAACAGCAATCCTTCGTTCACGAGGAGAGCTAACGCGTTTTTTACCGTAATCAGGCTGACTTTGTACTTCCTGGCGAGCTCGGACTGGGTTTCGATCCGGTCACCTGGTTTCAAATCGCCGGAAGCGATCTTTTCTTTGAGGTCGTCCACAATTTGCTCGTACAAATGAGCAGGATTGGATGGATTTACGCCCTTACTCATCGTTGTTTATTCATTCACGGCGATATTAAGTGTAACTGCCCGTGCCATCGGTAATGAATCCGAACCGATTCGCAATGACTTGCCATATGGCGCTTTGTTCCAAGAGCTTGGTTCTGGAGTCGAGGAAAAGCTCCCCGACTCCAGAGACCTGACGCCTTACTTCAACAACACCATGCGTTTGATCTGAGCTGAGTTGCCTGCCTGAATTCTATAGATATAAACCCCTGAGGCAAGCCGGGTACCGTCAAAACTCAGCGTATGGACGCCTGCAGCTTGCTCACCAGCCACTAAGGTTGCCACTTCCTGACCCAGGATGTTGTACACCCTTGCCGTAACGTACGCGTGGGCGGGAAGTCCGTAGGAAATCTTCGTTTTCGGATTGAACGGATTGGGATAGTTTTGATCCACAAAGAAAACCTTCGGGAGAGCATTCTCATCAGTCGTAGCAACGCTTGTAGTCGAAGATTCTCCGAGCGTCCAGACAGAGAAGCTCGTAACACTATCGGTAGTCACGGAGTGCTGCGTTGGATTGCTGACGCTCTTGAGCGCAGTCCACGTTGTGCCCGTGCCTGTGTACCTCCACGCGCCGTAGATTGACTCGTTACCGTGAACGTCGGAGGCGAGGTACGAGAACTTCAGGTTTGCCATCGTGATACCCGGATCCGCTGTCAGAGTCCAGTAACGGGCAAGTGTTTTCGTTGCATCGAACGTGTTGGGATGCTGACCTTGAGTGGCTTTCACCTTCATCGGGCCTGACCCTGCAAGGACATTCACGTTCACCGGAGAGTATCCGTTTGCTGTTCCAACCTCAAAGTCCTTTGCCGCGGAAGCCGTTAGTTGTTTCTGCAGGTTGCCAATGACGTAGCCACTCGATCGTGTGAGGGACGCAGTGGACGCAAGCATGACAATGTTTGTATCCGTGGTCGAAAGCTTGCGGTTCCCGAGTGCCAGCGTGCCATTGACTGTCACGGAATCGCTCAATGTCAGGCCGAGGCTATCGTTGACCGTTAGATTGTTGACGGTCATCGGGAGCCACACACCTGTCACCTGGGCAGAGTCGCCATTGAACTCGTAGTTCGCCCTGGCGCTGAGTGCTGGCTGCGTACCGCTAAAATTCCCGTTGACGCCACCGGTATTTGCCAACTGCAGTGTTGACCCGGAATCCACCGTAAACGACCCTATCCCACTCACATACACCACACTCGTATCATTCAGGGCCAGCGTCGAACCGCTCATGACTCGGAATGACAGGTTCGTCATATTCGTGAGGCTGGTTACTTTGATGAATTTCTGTGGACTCGTTCCGGCGAAGAAGATCGTATCTGCATACGCCGTTGCCGAGTGTCCTCTGAGTGATTGGGTAGACGGATTGGTGGCCGTCAGATTGCCATAGATGAAGAGTTTGTTTGTCACGCCGCTTCCATTCAGATACAGAGATCCCATGTCCAGGACATTGCCGTGCACGATGAGTGTCTGTATCGCTTGTCCCGAGCCAGTGCCGATGGACATGCTTCCTGCCGTGCTATCGATGAGCAGGTCGCCCATGAGGTTGATGGGGTCGGTACCGGTTTTGGTATACAGAGCGACATAGTTACTGACCGCCGTGGTTGGGTCATTGGTATTATGAATAATCAGGTTGCCGTAGATGGTATTGCCATTGAAACCGAGGCGGCCGGCACCATTATTGTTCGGACTGTTGACTTCATAATTGTAGAAATTCTGATTTCCATTCGGAATTCCACCGGTCGCCGTCGTTACGGGAGCAGTAATGAGGCACAAGGAGCCAGTGTTCCACTTCCCGATGGGCAGACCCTGTTTCGTGGTGTTTAGCTGATACGTTCCATTGATAACGGCAGTATCGACCGTCATCAGACTGTCGCTGTTCACAAGCAATCCATCAACTTGGAGGACTCCCAGAACCGTCATGGTCGAGGTTACAGAATCGATGGAATTCTGGCCGATCGTAAGGTTGGTGACACTATCTGGAAGCATAGCACCCCACGTCTGCACACCGGAACCAACATAGCTGTAATTGGCGGCGGTGTCAAACGTCGCTGTGGTTGTTCGGACTGGCCCTGCCGTAGCATCCAAACCCGCACTGGCCCCGATCATGATGGTACCACCTGGCAAGAGCACAAAGGATCCGATCCCAGAGATCGCAGTTGCAGGATCCGAGAAATCGGCAGTTCCACCGCTCGCAACCTTCAGTGCACCACTGATGCTGGCGGTCTTGATCTTCATGCTCCCCCCTTTAATGGTGAGGCTGCCATTCACTGTGAGAGTTCCATTTACTTTCTTGGAAACTGAGAGCGTATCAACTGAATTGGTGTCGACTTTCAGGTTGTTGACCGTACTGGGCAGCAGAGCACCGAACGACTGGCCGCCAGTTCCGATAAAATAGTAGTTTGCAGCTGTATCGAATTTCACGCTCGTCGTTCGTATGGGACCGTTCGCGGCATCAAGACCTGCAGAAGCCGCCACGCTAATCGTGCCGCCCGCATTGACGGCAAACTGGCCGGCGCCTGTAACGGTGACGCCCGTGTTCGAAAAATCGGCCGCGCATCCACTCAGAATATTGATGGATCCGCCCGCTGCCACGGTGATCGTAGGAATGCTGCCCCCCGAGAGATAAGGCGTAAATTTCTTTCCCACGTTGACGGTGCCCGTGGCCCCGACATTCAGCGTGCTGGAATAAGCGCTCCCATCCGCAAGTGTCAAGCTACCCGCCGGCAGGTCCAGCGTTCCATTGACGTTGATGGTCGAATTGGCGCTGCCATTCGTGGTCGCGCTGGAAGTAAGTCCGAAGTAACTGTTCGTTCCAAACGTGACGGTCGCCCCCGCGTTGATGTTCACCCAGACGCTGGGCTGCGATCCTCGGCCGGTAAAGTATACTCCCGAACCTCCGGTGCCGCTCCCTCCTGCATAATTGATGGTCACATTACGTGCAAAGGTGAATGTGAGGGGTTTCGATTGGGAGCTATTGGGTCTGATTTGACCAAGATTGACGGTCCCTGTGTGACCTAAAATCGTAACACTGGAATCTGCGTTGTTCCGTGTCTCGAACGAAAATCCATCGGTTGACCCGCTCCCTATTATTCCATCAACCCAAATTGTGTCTCCATTGATCTTGAGATACGTTAAGGTCGGAAGAGCTACATCGGAAACGAGCACGCCACCGGCCTGCACGTAGAGATTCTTACAATTCGTGCCTCCTGATGAAGCGTTGTCAAACGTGACGGTGTCGCCGGTGAGGACGTACACTGAGCTTGAAGAGCCGATCGGCGTTGGGTTAGGAGTGGGCGCAGCAACGTTCCAGCCGACGCCATCCCATGCCTTCCATGTAGTTGAATCGCTCCACTTTCCGGATTTGACAGAACCAAAATCTCCAACGGCCGGGGCTGATTGGGAATAGGAAAGAGAAATCCCCATTCCCACCAAGGCAGCGACAACGAGAAAAAAGCGTAGTGGTCGTTTCATAGCGAGTACCTCCTATGATGTGTGAAAAAATGGTGAATTAGAAGTTTCCATACGTTGCCCACGTTTCCATCCTTCCGATTTCCTATTTCAGCAACAACATTTTCTTCGCTTCGATCACGTTCCCGTTCACCATCAGACGATAGAAATAAATGCCCGATGCCAGGCTGTGGGCATCGAACACGGCCCGGTAACTTCCGGCAGACTGTGTTCCATCTGCGAGCCTCTGGATTTCTCGTCCAAAAATGTCAAATATTGCCAGCGTGACCTGTCCTGTCTTCGAGAGCGAATACCTGATTGTTGTTGTGGGGTTGAATGGATTAGGATAGTTGTTCTCCAGGGAAAATCGAGCCGGACCTGACGTAACCGCATCGTGCGTGACGCCCGTGGACGTCAATCCAAACCATTCCGTCGCACCGACGGGCTTGCCATCGCTTCCCCAGGTGTAGGCCGCTGCATCGGTATTGTACGCCAGATTGACAAGATGGATGCTATCGACATTCAGAATCGAGGCATCGTTCGTGTTGACGTTTGGATTACGCCAATACCATCGAACAATCGAGTCAAGCTTGATCGCATTCGGAACATCATTCGGAGGCATCGCAAAGGTAACGGGACTGCCGATGTTTGTGCTCTCGGTGCCTGCATTGCTGATGAATGCAAGCAGAGTGTCCGAGAACCACGGCGCAAAAACCGTCGTGTCGCTCGATGTGTGATAGGCAGTGAACAACGCTGCTGTATCAGCGTAGAACACATTGTGCGCGATGTATGCCGTTTGTCCCGTGCCCGGCAATGGGGTCATACTCAGCAGGCGTCCCTGAGAAGACACGCCCTGACCCAGGAATTCGCAGTTCACTGCGAGGTTGTTCGTGTAAGTAACATTGAGTGCGTTGGCAAACGCAAAGATCGAGCTGCCGATCTCCGTGAATGTGTTGTGATTAATGTAAGCATAGTTCAGAATACCTCCGCCATCCCGGTACACGCGATAGCCAATCCGGCAGAACGAACACCCTTCCACCGTCAGCGTGTCAATTACAACTCCACGATTGTCAATTCCGCGTGCGTTCGACCAGTCCGAGTAAATGTTGCTCACACGACAATCTTTGAGATGAATCCTCACGTGCGTATTATCCACACGAACGAACGATTGAGACGAGACATTGACCTGGCAGGAATCGACCGTGACGGTAATGCTGTCGTTCTGCACTCGCAACACGCGGTCAACGGGAACGCCGAGCGTATTGACGCCGTTCAGGAATACGCCTTTGAGCGTGAAGTTTGCTTTCGCCGAAATCATCGGGCTGATCGAAGTGCCGTCGGAGAGTGTCGTGAGAATGAATGCGGGAAGTTGCCCTGCCCCGATTGACTGAATATGAAGCGGCATGGTCCCCCAATCTGTGAGCGTGCTTGTGAGATAGTACACCGAATCCTTCGTTCCCCGATGAACGTTGTAGATCGTATTGGGATTCGCAACCCTGTTTGAGCTGTCGGCACTGAGCACAGCCTGCAGTGTTCCGAACCCCGCCTGCACGTCAACGTATCGTTGAGCAGAAACGAAGCTTGAACAACCAAAAATCAGTGCTAGGACGAAGACCGTCCTAGAAGTGCACGCTCTCCTTTTCTTCATAATACCCTCCCAAGTAGTTGTTCCTCTGATCCGATGCGACCCGGCACGTGGTACCATCAGAGTCTATACCGGATACCCAGCTGCGCGGAACGGCCGTAATACTGCTCCGTCGTGATATAGCGTTGATTGCTCGAGACGTCTTCGACGGCACTCAGGTTGTTCACGTTAAGGTAGATACTGATCCCCGCATAGAGCTTCTGTTGCAGCGCAAGATCCCAACGATAGTATGGATTCGTATAACCATCCGTCTCAGCCCGCGTGCCCACGACAGCCAGGCTCTTCCCTTGATACACAAACGACAGCCTTCCGGAAAACCCGCCTTTTTCATATCCGAGCGTGACGTTCCCAATCCTATCAGCCTGGCCGGGCATTGGTGCCGCGCGAACCGTATCCACAACAGTGACAACAAGAAATGGAGGTACAGGACTTACCGTGTTGGTCACCTGAAACTTTGGATACAACGTGCGTGACTTCATAAGCGACAGGTTGCCTGACACGATGATCCCGTCGAAAGGGCTTGGTAAAAGTGTCAGATTCGCCTGTACCTCGATTTCTCCGCCATAGACCGTCGACGGATCTGCCGCGTTGACGGGCTGGATGAGCTCGAAGCCATTATATGTGCCGGACAGGATGTACGACGTTCGGATGTACGATACATTATCGAGTGTCTTATAGAAGCCCCCGATCGAGAATAATCCGTACTCGTTGAAGATTGAATAGTAAAGATCGTAGTTGGTTGCCGTCGTATATTTCAGGTCCGGATTTCCTTTTTCAATCGTGCGGGGGGAGCCCGTCCTGTTGATGTCTTCGTAGGGAACAAGGTCGAAGAAATTGGGTCTTGCAAGCCTCCTTGCGATGGACGCCCTCACGCTCATTCCCTCAGCAATGTCAACCCTTGTCTGTATCATGGGCAGCCACTCTACGTGTGTTCCAGTTCCGGTCGAATCACGAAGATTCACGATGCTGGGCGTGTCATCCGTCGTGCTCAGCGTATTTCCGAACAGTGTCTTGTAGTCGTTGCTCGTCCTCTCATATCGAATTCCCGGAAGAATCATGATAGCCTTGCCGACATCGATCTCGGTCATCGCGTATCCGGCAACAGTAGTCTCACCGGCCGAGTACGATTCCCCCGCGGCAATTTGATCATCGAGGTTTGTCAGGTTGTTGTCAAAGAGAGCTATTCCGCGGGGGCTCACCCAGTATCGCATATCGTCCCAGAAATCGTGGATCGACGATCCGCTGATGCTCGGCCAATGAGGGTACTTGCCATTCAGGAATTCCCCGATTTCGTCGTCGCTCGCCAGAAATCCTGCCAGAAGGACTTTGTGATTAACATCCGGGGAGAGAGGAAAAGCACGATAGAACGCACCGGGATTAGCATAGATGGCCGGGCCGAGGTCGGTCTGAATGGAGGTATTGCTCAGAATCTGTGATAGATTGTGCCGCCTGGATTTTGAAGCAACCTTTCCACCGAACTTCAGGTACCCTGACAGATCGGTTCCCCACGTATATGTGCTTTTGGCATCAATCTGAAATGTGTAGTCCTTGTCGATGACTCGTTCGTTTGTATACGTCATAGAGTACAGCCATGTGTTGTTAGGATCATCGACCACACTCGGCGGAACTTTGTCCGGCCCCTGGTCAGCAACAACACCGGGTAGACCTGGTTGGAAGAAACGTGCGTAGAGTTCTCCGGGATTGTTCTGATCCGACTGCGAATTCGCCACCCGCCAATCGACGTTGAGAACGCCGACAAGGGGGAGCAGGATGTGATGGCTTCCATTCAACCCGAGAGAGTAAAGCTGGGTTCCAATGATATGATCCAAATAGTCATATTCGAGTCTCGCCTCCTGGATATTGTATCGCTCTCTTCTCCGGGTTCCATCTCGATCCGTCTTGCTCCAAAACCCCGTAAACAAAAAGCTGTTGTCGACTCCGAGATCGTAGTCGAGCGCGAGGCTCGCCCCGTACCGTTTTCGGATTTCCTTCGTGTCAACGAGACGCATGTCATCGATCTTGTATGGAATGGGCGCACCCGCTGCAGGTTCATAGCTCAGCGAGTACGATTCCTCCTGTCCATCGGAGCCGCGGTTTGCTCGTTGAATGCTGCCGGTCGCCACCACGCCAAGAGCATTCTCGAAGTATCTCTTACTGAGATTCACGGACGCCTTGTAATCTCCATAGTCGCTTTCAAGCGAATTATATCCTCCTTCAGAACGTACGTCCAGCGTGGGTACATCGGAGGCTTTCTTCATGGCGAAATTGATCGTGCCTGCTATGGCATCGCCATCTTTGTCGGCAGTGGGAGATTTGTAAACCTCGATCCCCGCCAGCATATCCGACGAAATGGAGCTCAAATCGACGGAGCGATCTTCCAGATCCGTCGAAGGAATTTTCTCTCCGTTGATCGTGATATTGGCGTACTGCGGAGGGAGACCCTGGATGATCACCTTTTGTGCTTCGCCGCCGTCCCGTTCCACAGAGATTCCCGGAAGACGGGAAATCGCTTCCGCCGCATTCTGATCCGGAAGGTCTCTGATGCGTTCCTGGGAAAGGACGTTGACAATCGAGTTGGAATTCAATTGCTGATTGATCGCTGCCTGCTGTCCTTTGAGCTGTGCGGTGATCACGACTTCCTGACCCGCTATTAGAGACTGCGAGAGTCTTACCTCCACGGTCGCGGTCGCTTGGGGTTCCACCTCGACATCACGTTCCACTTTGCTGTAGCCAAGGTAACTGAACACGAGTGTGTATCTTCCCGCTGCGATGTTGGCAATCGTAAATCTCCCTTCGTCGTTCGTCGCAGCACCAAGAGAAGTGTTTTTGATGATGACGTTGACACCCCATAGGGGAGAGTTGTCAGCGGCGTCCAGTACTCTGCCGCTTATGGAGCCTCCGGACTGCGCTTCAAGAAAATCTCCGAGAAGGGGACCTGTAGCAAAAATAAGAAACAGGACCGCAAGTCGCATTTCTGATAGAATTCAGGATGAAGTAGCACCACAGGAAGGTGCTCGTTGAAGAGATGTCAGATTTGTATATTTAATATATCAAAGCCACAACGGGATGGTAGTGTATGAACCAGAAAATGTCAAGCTCTTTTTTCGGTGTCAGGATCTTTCCAATGATGCGAGGGCTGGCACAGGGAGTTACAGAGGGGAAGGAAAAGACCTATCACACGACCCCTCGTGCAATGATCCGTTGATAATAGGGTAAGACGTTCGCAGTGGAAACTTGCCACGATGAACCGTCTATTTGACGACGAGAAATCTCTGCGTGGTGATGCGATTGCCGACACTCAGCACAACGAAATATTCTCCACTTGGAAGTGTTGCCGAATTCAGTTGTATCGTGAACGAGCGCGTTCTTCTATCGACCTTGAAATCTTTGATCACACGGCCCAGCAAGTCGAATATGCGCATTCGTCCGTGAACGCCGCCGAGCAGAGAAGGCAATGTGACATCGACTTGAGCCTTCTGACGAAAGGGATTCGGATAAACAACGATGCGGGGTTTCTCTTGACTCGCGGTCTCCCGTCCAACTTGCAGAACTCCCGTGTTTATCGCGTTGCCTGCACGACGGATCGCGGATGCCCAGAACGTCAAGGCCTCACCATTGAGCCCACGCGGAAGCGGATTAAAACCAACTGACAGACTATTCCCCTCAAGAGTCGTATCGGTAACAATTCTCATTTCAAAATTCGTGCTCGGAAAGCTGACGCTTTGCGTTGAAATCCGCACACCATTCTCAACGAGCCATACACCGGATTCTGAAAGTGTCTCAGGATCAAGTGCGGCGGAAAAAAAGAGTAACAGAGTATTGCCTTCGACTTTGGCCCTGACGATTCGCGGTTTCTCTGTATACGAAACGCTTACACCCGGCGGAAGTCGGAACTGGAACGGAGGCCCGTCGACGAGCAAGCCGTTCTCGTATGCTCCGATATCAGGGGCCTTGCCGCTGTAAGCTTGAGTCCAATGTAGTTCGGGAAATGACAGAGCGATTCCCTTGTCGATAGCCGGACTTCCGGATTGAAGCCGCAGGTCGAACTTTAATGTGTCAACAAATTTCACGTCTGCCAGAGATCCGTGCTGCTCCTGTTCGTTGGCGTCCAGAAGAGGGGCCCAAGGTTTGTTCGAAATGTCGTAGTCAAAGACATTCGTTGAATCCCACTCGCTGAGTTCCCAACCCCTCGATCCGGTGAACAAATATGCGTTGTTGTAATGTTTCATCTGAACAGCTTTTCCATCCATGGAGCCGAAGGCTTTTCCCACTCCGCAAAAACTATTGTTGAATGCATACAACGGATAAGTCGGGACTCGGTCCGTCCCATAGACTTTCCAGAAGCCAGAACAAATGGAATTTGAATAGGTATCTCTATCCGATGTTATCAAGTTCCCGTAATAGTAGATGTAACCGCCAGCAACATTGTCCACAGACAGAGTCTTATGGATATTGTGGGAGTTGTTATGATAGATGTGAAGGTTGTATGTGTAGTACTCGGGCTCAAAGTCATTGTCCCTGATCTTGGAGACAGTGTTGTCGTAAATCTCGACGTTGGTGTCGTACCCGTTCTGTGCACTCCATCGAATGGCGTTGAAAGCGTTGGTGATAACGTTTTCCCTGATGACAACCGAACCTCCAGTACCGCTGAAATCCACGAGAGAGCCGTTATAGTAGCTCATTGCTCCGTCGTGCAGCACGGCCCACGAGGCATCAATTCCATCCGCGTTCTGATAGGTCCACAGAAATTCGCCCCCCTGGTCCCAGGAGCACCGTTCGATCAGAAGATGGTGCGTCAATGCCCCCGTTGCGGCGATCACCCTTCTACCGCCACGAAAATCACACTGAACGAACGAGAGGTAGGAAGAGTTGAGGATCTGGATGGGATCGGTCCAGCCGTTAACAAATGCGATATTCCCCACGACGATCCACTGGGAGCCACGAATATCCATCCACCACTGTGTCGCTCCAAGCGATGGCATTGTTGCACCACCGTCGATCGTTGCCTTTGTTTCTTCGCTTGATCCATATCCCCAAAGACAGATCGGCTCCTCTGGGGCTCCGCTCTTGTCATACACCCTTACAACCTCGTTGTAGTTCCCCGGAAACAGGTACAATGTATCACCCGCAGAAGCAAGTGCTAGCGCTGCATTGATCGACTTCTTTGGACTTCCTTCCGTCAGACCTGTGTTTGCATCATCTCCGGCTGGAGAAACAAAGATGAGTTTTTCCTGCCCCAGCGATACTTGGAATCCTGAAACGACAAAAGCGGCGAATGTAACGGAGCGAAAAGATCGGGGGATTTTCATTTCAAAGGACGCTCCTTCGATGAGGATAAGTAAAGAGGCAGAACTTCTTAGCGTCCGTGGCGCGACGGAAGCAATTTGAACTTTTGCGTTACCTCGTCATATTCCACGAGGTTTTCGGAATCCTCGAATTCCGCAGGGTTCCTCCCCAAGAGACGCAGCGGGTTAAGGTATCCTACCTGCCAGAGCTCCTCTTGAGACAGGATTCTGAGTGAAGCGAGATGGTCCATGCATTGAAGGAGAGTGAAGCTGGATCCAGCCATGATATATGAATCGGACTCGAGACAGAGCCGTCCATCATTGCTCAGGATCACACCTTCTCCCGACGACATCCGATATCGTCCCGGCTTCATTCCCGCGTATTTGACAGCATCGCTCACCGCAATCAGCTTGCTGACAGGCCTTGAACCAATGAGCATCCTGATGAATGATTCCGGCAGATGAAATCCATCGGCGATGAACGAAAGGACGATTTCCGTGCATGCGAGCAGGTTGACAATTGGATTGTTGTGGCGATCGACGGTATGCAAGCAGGCATTGCCGATATGCGTGGCAAACGTCAGTCCCGACTCCACCGCGTTGCGGGCCTC
>Ga0335081_10001673_pt1 | contig 35322 bp, 69 predicted proteins | sample Lox_Sample_35_FD_206713 | JGI IMG/M metagenome (GOLD analysis project Ga0335081, IMG submission 206713) | Soil microbial communities from Loxahatchee National Wildlife Refuge, Florida, United States - Lox_Sample_3.5 | ecosystem: Environmental > Terrestrial > Soil > Wetlands | place: USA...
GCCGCGACACCTGACGCCAGGATCCACATGGCGCCGCGGCGCATGCGGTCGCCGTTCATCCGCCTTGAATGCTTAGCCACGTCGGCCATCGTGCCCCTCGCTGCTGGTCGTGTCTCGTGTCGTTGCGGGTGTGTCGCCATGTCGTGTCCCGCCAGCCGCGCCACAGTGGCAGGAGCGGCTGGCGGGACAGGGGACTACGCGGCGACGGGGGCGAACTCGGCCTCGAGCGCCGCGCGCTGGTTCGCGCCGAGCCCCCGCACGCGGCGGGTCTCCGCGATGCCGAGCCGCTCCATGATCTGCTTCGCCCGCACGTCACCCACGCCAGGCATGGACTTCAGCAGTGTCACGACCTTGATCTTCGCGATGACGTCACTGCTGGCGGCCTCGGCGAGGACGTCGGGCAGTGTCGCGGTGCCCTGCTTGAGTAGCCGCTTGACACGGGCGCGCTCAGCGCGGACCAGGGCGGCCCGCTCCAGTGCGGCGGCGCGCTGCTCGGGGGACAGGGGGAGTAGTGCCATGATGTTCTCCTTCGGTTGTGCGGGCGCTCCTGGTGAGCGCACGCCGTCATTGTGCTGCGGTTTTACGCGACTCTCCTGCCGCGCCTCGCCGCGTTGAACTCGATCACCGCGACCGGGATGAACAACTCCGTCTGCCGCCCGTCCCCGGCGATCTCCGCAGGCTCCGGGAACACCAGGTCTCCCGGAAGCTCTCCCCTATCGGACCTGTACCGGTCCTGGCGCAGCACCTGAGTGAGCTTCTTCTGCTCCTCGGCGCTGCCGTCGGGCAGGATGAACGCCCGGACGATCGCCAGCAAGCTCCTCGGTGTGGACAGGTCCGTGACAGGTTCCGCGGCGAGCGTCGTCACAGACCGCGCTGACCTGCCGTTTTCCGCCCCGTGAATGGTCCCGTCACCAGTCACGGTGAAAGGTCCGGTGACAGGCGTGCTGCCGTCCAGGCGGCGCCCCGCCCGCGCGTAATCCCGCCAGATCGCCGCCGACTCCAGTTTGTCCAGCGACCCCACGAACGCCTGGAACCACGTCTGCTTGCTCCCGTTCACAAGGCAGAACCGGCCCTTGATCTCAGGGGCCTTCGGCGGCGGGCGGGTCCCCACGCAGTTGAGCCACTGGTTGTCCTGGAACCCGCCGAGTATCCGCAGCCCCAGCACCGGCTTGAGGCCCTTGAGGTACTGGTGGTCGCCGTCCTGCCCGTCGATGTCAACGTGCATGTTGAACTCGGCGCCCTCGAAGCACAGCGACTTGATATACCGCCACACCCGCGGGATCTTCCGCCCGCGCCGCTTGAAAAACAGCGTCCCCGCGTCCCGCGGGTCCTCGAACTCAAGCTCGTCCCACCAGTCGCCAGTCATCTCGGAGAACTGGCCCAGCTCCTCGATGCACGACACCCACGGCTTGAACTCCGCGGTCGGGTTCCGCTCCCGTTCCTCTGCCCGCCTGTCCATCTCCTCGTACGACCCGCGGATCAGCTCCCACATCGCCCTGATGTCCCGCGGGTTGTTCCGCAAGTCGAACCCGGGGATGCCTTCCAGTCCCTGGAATGAGATCCGCTTGCAGTCCGCTGCGGCCACGTGGCCGCCTTTCCGGGTCACTTGCGCTGTCTTCGACCGGTTCAGCTCGGTTTTCCCGTGCCGCGACCCGGCCACCACCAGCGAATGCGGGTTCTCCACATCCCAGTCCTGGCAGACCACCTCGCCCTGGTCGTCAAGTCCCACGCCGATCTTGTTCGACGGCAGCTTGGCCAGGTCCGCCGCGTAATCCTCCAGGTATACGATGTCCGGCAGTGACCGTGCCCGGATGAAATTCACGTGCGGTCTCGCTTCGGCCGTCAGCCACCGGGGTTCCACCTCCAGTCCGACGCGGCCCTGCCACAACTCGTTGACCGACGCCTGTTCCTTCGACGACGCCTTGAACCCGCGCGGCAGGTACCACCTCGCGATCAGCCCGCCCTGCTCGACGGCGGCATACCCGGGGTTCCACTCGATCGCCCGTTTCACCGACGCCGGCGACGTTCCCGTGATCGACGCCAGCCCCTGCGCCAGGTCCTGCACCCGCGCCCCGTGATGTTCCGTCAGCCGCTTCGGCAGCCCCCGGTCCTCCAGGAGACGCCCGGACCACTCCGCGACCGGACCCGGCACGACCCGGGCCACCAGGCCGCCCAGGCGCGTCCACGCCACCCGGCACGACCACCGCCACGCCGGCCCCCACGCCCACCAGATCACCCGCCGGCCCGGCCCGGTCAGCAGCACCCACCCCACCGCCGCCGGGACCACCAGCGCGACAGTCAGCACCGGGCTGACCATCGCGCCGAACACCGCCAGCACCGGCCCCGTCCGGGCGAGGTGACGCTGGAACCCCGGCAGTTTCTGGAACGCCGAGCAGTGCCCGTCCGCGGTCTTCACATTGTTGGACCGCCGCCAGTACGTCGCGTCGGTCACCACGTGCCCGTGGAAGGTCCGGCCGGTCAGGAACCGCGACGTCGCCGGGCACACGCACTTGACGTGATGGTTGCATTTGAACGCGTGCCGCACCCCGAACCACGCCTCGTGGAGGACGACGATGGCCATGCCCAGGTACCCGGGGATCGGCAGCGCTCCCGCGACGGTCACCATCCGTGACCACCCGCCCGGGAAACACGCAGCGCAGCCGGGATGACTCGAACAAGCGTGCGAAAATCGGCCTCGAAACCCGCCGGGGTACGGACAGAGCCACAGCCGCGGTTTCGCCCTGTCACCAGACCTATCACGCTGCCTCTTTCGTAATAGGTTTCGAAATAGGCTTTCCGTCTGCTGTAACACTCCGCTTCCGGCGTAGCAGCGGGAGTCGTAGCGACACCTTCAGGGTCACTCTCCGCCACTTCCGGCGGCGCTTCCTGCGGGGCATCGCAGCGATCTGGGCTTCTCTTGCCTTACGAGCAGCGGCAGACCTGACCTCCGGAGGCTTGTCGTGCTCGTTGTCGGTGGGGAATCCCCAGCCGAGCAGGTTCTCCCACCGGTTGTCTGCGGGGCTTCCGCCGTGCCTGTGGCGGGCGACCTGGCGGTGGTACTTCTTCATGCCCCAGTGGCATTCAGTGATGAACGTATGGACGGAGACGGTTTCCTTGCATTTGCAGCCGGGCTTGACGTGCTTCCACCGGCCGTCCGGTTGCTGCTGGCAGGGTTCCCGCGGCATCCAGATGTCGATGAGGTGGTACTGCCAGTCAGGGGGGGCGCCGTCGGGTTGCCCGTTCGGCCGCTGGGCGAGGACGCGGCCCTTGATGGTGCGGGCGCGGCCGAGGCTGGAACCCTCGTGCGGGTAGACGGGGTGCCGTTCCCATACCTCGCCGGTTTCCGGGCCTGGCTGCGGGATACGTTCAGACACGGCTCGTGTGCCTTTCTGGTGAAGGTCGCGGGTTAGTCCCCGGCCGCGTGCTTTGATCACGACGGCCGGGGGCGCTCACGGGGTGCGTGGCGTCCGGAGCGCGTCGTCGAGCAGGTCGCCTGTGGTGCAGGGGCAGCAGTCGGGGCAGCCGCCGCAGCGGGTGCAGACGTGCGGGCACGGGTCCACGGTGGTGTCGCTGGTGATCACCGGTCACCTTCCGGGGATGCGGACACGGGGAGTACGGACGCGCGGGGCGCGGGGCCTGCCGGGGAGGCGGACCTCGGCACCGCGTGTGCCGCGCGTCTGGGGGATACGCGCCCGGCTTTGCGTCATTGCGGGCCGGGCCGGGCGGCCCTGTTGCTCCTGGCGTGCGGGGCGGCCCTGGCGGGGCTGCCGTTCGCGTCGTTCCCTGGGCTCGCGTCCCCGGCGTTTCCCCTGCCGGTTCATGTAGTCCAGCAGGTCGTAATACCGCTTCTTGAAGCTCATCTGCTTGTCCTTTCCGGCCATCTCTGGTGGTGGGTAATGCGGGTGTCTGCTACCCGGTCGCGGCTGGCGGCGGCGCGGTCGCGGTGGCGGGCGGCCCTGGTGTCGGCGGCGCGGGCCTGCTCTGTGCGCCCAGCCAGCTTGTAGCCGGCGGCGCGGCTGGCATGGTGGTCGGCGCGGGCGTCGGACCGGGTAGCGCGTTTCTCGTGCCGGGTTGCGCGCTGGTCGGTGCGGTCGGCGTGCCGGCCGTGGCGGTGCCGGTCCCGGAGGTCACGGATGCTGCGGACGGGCTGGGCGGGACGAGACCGGGCTTTCGCGGTGGCCTTGCCGCGGTGGTCAAGCAGCCCGTGGGCTTCCTGCCAGCCGCGGGCGTGGCGGCGCATCAGGTCGGCTTGCTTGCCGATCTTCCGGCCGGTGCCGCGGGCTTTCTGCCCGGCCCAGTAGCCGCCGTGGCGGGCGAGGTGGTGGGCGTTCAGCGCCCGGTGGCCGCGGAATGTCTTGGCGGGGCAGCATGCGCAGGTGAACTGGTTGCGGAACATGTTCCGGGCGCGTTCCTTCAGCGGCTTGCGGGCCATGACGGCGCCTCCCCTTCGGTCAGGGCCGGGACAGGATCAGCGAAAGTGACGGGCGACAATGGCCGCTGCGGGGTGATGACGGGCTGGCCGGCGAGGATCTCCGTAGCCCGGCCGAGGCTGACGCGCTGGTGGCCGGGCCGCTTCCAGATCGCCGGCAGGTCAGCCAGGACAGGCTTGCATTCGGGGATCAGAAGGGCTGCGCGGCCTTTCCGCATCACGCGGAGCGCCCCGGGCGGCAGGAGCGGTTCGCTGCCCGGCGTCCGGGCTTTCCCGCCGCTGTTGTCCTTGCTGTCAGACCACGTGTCACGCTGGTCGAACACCGCGGACAGGTCCTCGGTTTTCTCACCGCCCAGGACCACCTCGACCGGGGACGCGGAGCGGATCGTGGCGGCGTCATGGTCACCCCACCGGCTGCGGAGCTGGTTGGTCGACTGGATGCCCATCGTGATGGTGATGAGGTAGCCGCGGGCTTCGGCGAGCATGTCGTGGACCGGCATCGGGCAGGTCAGCGGCATCTCATCCAGGACATAGGTGAAGGGGACGGAGAGCCGGCCGCTGGGGTTCTCCATCGCGTACCACTTCAGCTGCTCGAAGATCTCCGCGCCGAGCGCCGCGAAGTACGGGGCCAGGCTGCGGTTCCGGCCGATCAGGTACACGCTGTCACTGGAACCGGCGAAGTCCCACGCGGAGAACCCCTCACCCGGGGGCGGGCAGGCGGCGGCTTTCATCACCCGGTCGTTCATCCACGCGAGCGCCGGGCGGGCGGAGGAGATCAGCGCGCCGAGGTTGTCGGCGCTGTCGGCGAGCAGCGTGGCGAGCTCACCCGGCCAGTCCGGGTCGGCCGCGCAGGCTTCGAGGATCGACATCGGCTCGCGGGACAGCGGGTCGCTGACCCACGCCCTGGCTTCCCGCATCGACGCGCCGGCGATCGCGGCGGCGTGGAACATGTACGCCAGCAGTTCGGCGCCGCGGGCCTCATGCCAGGAGTCTTTCCCTGTCTTGTCCCTGGGCGATGCGGCCATCAGGTCCCCGGCGCGGCGCATTGCCGTCTCGGGGGATTCGCAGCCTTCCAGGGGGGACCAGGCCAGGGTGGTGGGGATGTTGCCGTACCCGTCGGGGTTCAGGATCCAGGTCCGGCCGCCGAGCCACGTCCGGTAGGGGAGCGTGTCCAGCAAGAGTTCGGTTTTGGTGGAGGTGGCGAACAGGGCGCCGGGGGCGTCGGCGGCGTGGCAGGCCAGCGCACCCGATTTCCCGGACCCGGGGATGCCGACGTACAGGGCGGAGTTTTCCCGGCACACCGCGACCCGCTGGCGGCGGCGGGTGCCGAGGACGAGCAGGGACGTGCCGGGGGACAGGCGGCGGGTCAGCTTGTGCGCGGCGCGGGTGACGCGGCGGACGTCGGAGTAGCCGGCCCAGCCCTGGTATTTGCGGCGGCGGAGCCAGGCGATCCACCCGCCGGAGGAATACCGCAGCCACCAGAACCGCAGCCGCACTATCAGCACGGCCAGCGCGACGACGCCGGCGGCGGCGGCGGCGGGGAGGATGGCGACGGCGGGCAGGTACAGGGCGATCACGCCGAGCAGCACGACGGCGGCGATCTTCCGGCCGGCGCGGGACTTCCCCCTGGGCTTAGCTGCGGTACTCATCGTGATCTCCTCATCTGCCGGTCCTGCGCGCGTGCCCGGACCCGGGGACCTAGATCCCGGCCTTGCCGGTCGCGGCCTTGCCGCCAGTGGTTCAATTGCCCGTCGCTCCTGTCCGTCCACCGGGGCCGTCCGGTCGCCGGGTTGACCCGGTTCCGGTAAGCCGGCGTCCGGGAGCCGACAGCACGCCCCACCCGGTCGGGAAGCGGGGCCTTGCCGTTGCCGCGGGCGTGGTACCGGGTGGACAGCCAGTTCCGGTACCGGGTGTACGTCGCGGCGTTCTTCGGGCGGAGACGGCTGTACTTCCACCGGTCGCGGAGGCTCACTGCTCCACCTCCCCGCGGATGACCCGGGCCGGGTGCTGCTGCTGTGCCCCTGCGACAGCAGCAGCGATGGCAGCCGGATCAAGGGCGATCACCGGGGCGGACGCCCGGGCCAGTTCCAGCGCCCGCTGATGACGTTCCAGCGCGGCCCTGCGCTTGCCTTCTTCGTAGGCGCGGACCTGCTCGGCACGGACCACTGCGGCCCGCGCGTCGGACACGGACCGCCTGCGCGCCAGCCAGATCACCAGCACGACGGCAGCGACGAGAAGGAGCACGGCGATGACGGCGATGACGATGAGCAGTTCCGTGACCGCAGCCATGACCGCTGTCGCGGCGCCGCCCCCGAAGAGGAGGACGAGCGCGACGATGGCGATGACGACAGCGGGGTCCAGGCCTCCGCCGCCTGTCTCCGTCCAGGTGCCGTGACGTGGCATTATGCTTCTCCTTCTTCGGTGTTACCGGGCCGTTCCCGGTAGTGCAGCGACCAGGGGCACGACCACTGGTGAGGCCATCCTGAGCAGTTGCAGCGGGTGGCGCGGACACGGCGGGCGTACGCCGAGACGAACAGGGCCGGGCCGGGGATAGTCATCACGCCGCGCCCCTTTCCCGCCACTGGCGGTTGAGCATGGCGTGCCGCAGGGCTTTGCGCCGCTTCTCCCCGACACCGCCGGCTACGCCGATCTGCGACGGCCAGGACAGGGCGTCGTCGAGGCATGGCTGCCTCACCGGGCACGGGCGGCAGATGGCGATGGCGCGTGTCTCGCGGGCGTCCCGGTCTTCGGGGGTTTCGCCGTCGGGGCCGAAGAAGACGTCGCCGCGGCCCTTGCACACGGCGTGGTCGCGCCAGTCGCCGCTCACGGCTGCCCCCCGGCCTTCAGGTCCTCAGCGATGCCCTGAAGGGTTGCGGTCATCGACTCGATGGTGACCTCAGCGTTGTGACGGGCGCGCTGGGCTTCTGCGGGGGAGCGGGGGTGCGTCACGACGTGGAGGGTGACGCTGAGGTCGTGGAGTTCCTTGCGGAGGCCGTCGAGCTGGGTCTCGTAGCTGTTCATGACGGCACCCCGGGGTTTCCGTCGTAAACCACGATGGAGTTGCAGAACACCTCGGCGTGATCCAGGACAGCGGACAGGTCCAGGCCGGTCAGGAGACCCCGCCTGTAAGCACGCGCGAACCTTGCCACGTGAAAACCGCTCGTGCCCCGGCTGCCGCGCAGGCACGGCACATGCGGAGGAGCCCAGCACTCACCACAGTTGACCTGCCGGGCCGATTGGCAGATCGCGTGATGCGACCGGGCTGCGGTCACCGCAGCCATGGCTGCGCCAGTTCCGTCAGGTGAGCCGCCTGAGCGGAAGTCACCGGGGGAGCGTCCAGGATCGCCGACAGAGCCGCGCGAATCCGGGTAGCGGTGTTGCGGTCCGCAGCTACGAGGTTGGCCGCGAAAGCCATCGCAGAGTCGAGCGCGGCGGGGGGCTGACGGTCGCTGATGCGTGTTATCGTGGCTGCCATCGGTCATGTCCTTCTCTGATTGGTCTCGGCGGGGACGTGCTTTAAGAGCGGGGCTCGCGTTCACAGCGCGGGCCTCGTTCGCGTTTACGGGGAAGGGGTCACGGGCCGGGCAGATCAGCCTTCGGGGGCCATCCAGGTCCCCTGCGCAGGCTGCTGTTGTAACCGCCGGCTTCACGGGGCAGCGCCCGGCCCGTGAGGTCATCATGATGCCACCGCGTCCCCAGCAGGAGCACAGGGACGAAGGACGGCCACAACGCATGCAGATCAACGGGGACATCACGCCACCGCCTGAAGCTCAGCGACGAGAGCGCGGACCTCGGACTCGCGGTACCGGCGGTGACCGCCTGCGGTGCGCTGGGCGGCGAGTAGGCCCGCCGCGTGCCAGTTGCGGAGGCTCTGCGAGGAGACACCGAACAGGGCTACCAGCTTGCGGGGCGGTAGCAGCCTGTCGGCTTCGTCTCGCTCTGGGGTGCTGTTCACGGTCTCCCGTACACCTCGCTTGCGTTTGGTGATCCTTGGCGTTTTTGCCACTTCCCACGGTAGGCTCGCCGTGAGCAACATGCAAGAGAAGTTGAGCAACTTTTGGTTAGACTTGATCGTGCCGGGTTGCCTGCCCCGGACGTTCGCTGGCGTCCGGGGCAACCTTGCCGCACCGTGCGCAAGCGTGGGACGATCAAGGAAACATCGCAATACCAACCCGGCAGGAAGGAACCAGCGATGCAGATCGAGTTCGAGAAGAAGACGGCGAAAGGCTGCGTCGGGGGCGAATGCCCGGCCCGGTACCGGGTCATCGGCACCCCCGGCGGGAAGGTCTACGTCGGCAAGAAACTCGACGCAGACACCCGCGCCCAGATCGGCAACATCGCCGACGACGAGGAAGCCCTATGGGTACCGGACGACCTGTAGCCGCGGGCAAGCCCATCAGCGCCGACGAGTTCGGGGACCTGCTCCGCACGTTCGAGCGCACCGCGTTCCGCCTTGAGGTGCAGCCCGCCTACGCGATCAGCGCCGAGCAGGCCGACCTCGACCTGTTCCTCGCCGGGACGCCACGGCAGCCGGACGAGGCGGACTGGTTCCGGCCATGGCTGGAGCAAGTCAGGCGGCAAACCGCCCAGGGCAAGCACGTCAGCCGGGTCCGGGTGCAGGACGAGCCGCCGACCGGCTACCAGCGGTGGGAACGGTGGGCTGGCAAGTGGAACATCGCCGCGGGCGAAGACATCCGCTACATGCCGCGCAGCGCGGCCAGGCGGATCGGCCTGCCGCTCACTGCGGACTGGTGGCTCCTGGACGGCAAGCGGCTGATCCTCATGCAGTTCACCGATGCGGGCGTGATCACCGGCAGGAGGCTGGTCACCGGCGCCGACACCATAGCCCGGTACCGCGCATGGCGGGACCTGGCTCTCAACCACGCTGCGGCTGAGCAGATCACCGCCGCCTAGCACCCGAAGGAGACACGTGCACCCGACCGAGAGGAAACTGACACAGCCGGGAGGGCTCGCCGAGCGCCTGTTCCGCATGAGGAAAGCCGCGAAGCTTACCGGCGACCAGCTCGCCCGCGACCTCGGCTGGAGCGAGAAGACGGGACGCACCAAGGTCTCCAAGATAGAGAACGGGCGGCAGCAGCCGACCAGGGATGAGATTACTGCGTGGGCTCACGCCACCGGCCGCCCCGACGCCGTTGATGACCTGCTGGACGTGCTCGCCAACGTCCAGCAGGTCCACCGGAACTGGCGGGGCCGGCTGCGCGGCGGCAACGCGCCCGTCCAGGAGGAATGGGACGCCCTGATCAGGTCGGCTACCCGGTTCCAGGCGGTAGTGCCGACGATCATCCCCGGGCTGCTCCAGACCGGCGGGTACGCGCGGGCCATCCTGACCCAGGTCGCGGACCTGTGGGATACCGCAGACGTTGACGCCGCGGTCGAGACGCGGATGCGGCGCCAGGAAGTCCTGTACGACACCAGTAAGACATTCGAGTTCGTTATCACCGAGGCGGCGCTGCGGCTCCTGCCGTGCCCTCGGCCGGTGATGGCGGCACAGTTGGATCGCCTGCTGAGCATGGACCTGCCGAACGTGACGCTGGGGATCGTCCCGATGGGCGTCCCGCTGGCCGTCACGCCGCCGTACAGCACCTTCGACCTGCTCGACGGCCGGGTGATCGCCGAAAGCCCCGGAGGGGAAGACGAGCCCGGCGAGGACGAGTCGGCGGTGTACGCGCGGCTTTTCGGCCTGCTGATGGCCGAGGCTGTCACCGGGGAGGTGGCACGGCGGCTGATCACGGCCGCTGCTGTAGACCTACGAGAGAAGGGCTAGCAAAGTGAGCTACGCACGATTCAGCGAGGACTCCAACGTCTACGTCTTCGCCACCATCGAGAAGGGCGCTCACGTAGCCGAGTGCTGCGGATGCCTCCTGATCCCCCGCGACAACGAGGGAATGGCGACCGCGCCGTGGCCGCAGTACGCCGACCCGTTCGCCATCATCGCCCACCTCCGCGAGCATCAGGCGGCCGGGCACAAGGTACCGGATTACGCCTTCCGCTCTATCGCGGAGGACACGTGGATCGGGGCAGTGAAGCCGGCCGGCGAGCCTACTCACCATATGGGCTCAGACGTGGGATGACCAGTCACGCAGGAAGATCAAGAGTCAACTGAGACAACCTCCGGGCAGCCCGCTCACAGTGCTGCCTGACCTGAGGACGGCAACCCGAGACGAGAGGAGAACGACGTGATCCAGGGCGGCAGGCGAGGCGGCAAGTCGGCCGCCCAGCGTAAGCAGCTCCTCGAAGCTCTCGCGGACGGCCATGAGGTCCACGTCGCCGGGAGGGACGGACTGTGGCGCGTTACGGCGACGGGCATCGGGCCGCCGTTGTGGGAGAAGATCCGGCAGCCGTGCCCGGACAGGCGGCCACCGATCGCGTCGAACTTCTACCGGCGACACGCGCGCTGACCTGAGGCCCGGCGAGCCTACTCACCATACGGGCTGAGACGTGGGATGATGGAGCGTTAAGACTTCTACTGGGAGGTATGTGAGCCCCTAGAACCCAGAAGGCCCCGACCGAAGCCGGGGCCTTAGCAAAACTTCAAACCGATCCGCCTGAACTCGCACCACGGCGACCAACCAAATGCGAGCCGGGCTTCACCGGAAGCTGTCTTTTGAGACTAACACGCTGTCCGGCTAGTTCGCTACGCCCTTGGCCGCGACACGCCGACACTCTCTCCACCTCGCCACGTGCGCCTCCTTGACGCTGCCCTCGCACGGTTCAACCCCGGTCCCCGGGTCCAGCGGCAGGGCAGGCAGCCCGTAAGCCCGCGTCCAGGACCCCTCGTCCGGGCGGGACCGCGATCTCAGTGCTGACGTGCGCGCCGGTTTAGTGGCGTGGCCTGCTGAGCTCGGGTAACCCACTGAGCTGGACCCCGACGCGGTGACGCTTTGGAGCCGGGCCTTAGGTTTTGCAAGCCGGGGGCCCCTTCAAAGACGGTGACGACCCGTGCCCGGGACCCCTTCGCCCGTCGGGGTTAAGGGGAAGTACCTACGGTTAGGAGGAACATAAGATGAACGGCGACGAGCTGAGTCGGGTACTGAACGTCCATAAGGTAATGGCCCGCGCCTACGCGGACGACCGCCTGCACCGGGTCGGGATCTGCGACATGCGCTCGTTCGTCATCGCTGCCGCGTGGGTGTTCACCATCGAACGGCCGCGGGAGAACTACTGGGTCCGGGTAGCCGAGCTCGTGCGCATCCGCCCGGAGAGCCTGTGGCTGGTGTTCAGCGACGACGCGCCCCGGTTCCAGCCCCCGCAGAGCGCGCAGCCGCGCGAGTGCGAGGCCGCAGTCCTCAAGCGCGGCAAGGAGGGGGTGTGCGGCAGGCGGGGCACGCACAGCTTCCGCGTGACCGACCCTTCGGACGGGACCTGGCGGACTGCGGCGTACTGCACACGGCATGAGGCTGAAGCCAAGACCGCGTTCGCTGCCGAGCAGCAGATGCGGAGGTCTCGGATCATCCCCGAACCGGACGCCAATACTGGGGGGCTTCTGCCCTGCTACTTCAGGTGGGACTGGGAGTCGTGCTATGCGCAGGCCGTACGCGGGTGGAAGCCTCCGCGGCTCGGTATCCGGGCGGACGACTGGCCGGTGATGGCGAGGGCGGTTCCCGTGAGGCCGGCGCGGCTGACCCTGGTCGCTGGTGCAGGCGAGGACGTGGTGCCGGGACGGCCGGAAGGTGCCGGGCCGCTGACGGTCGTGGGGGATGGCCGGTGAACCCGGAGGACGGCGGGCACTGGCAGAGCCGGTTTAAGTGCGAGCAGATTCTCGAGGTCGGCTGCCCGAAGTGCGGCGCCCTGCCCCACAAATGGTGCGACCGCTCGGCTGACAAGCTCAGCGGGGAGGGCCGGCGGCTGCTGAAAGCCGGGACGCCACCCAGCCATCAGGAGCGGATGTGGACCCGGCAAGGCCACGCGCCGCACGAATTCCCCGGCCTGCTAGCGAAGCAGCGGCCGGGCTGGGATGAGGACAAGCCCGGCAAGCCTGCGCGGCGCTCAGCGGCCCGCGGCGAGTGCACGCCGTGCGCGGCCGAGCGGAAGGTGCGCGAGGGCCTGTCGTCGCTGCTGTTCCCCGTGGATTTCCCCTGCCGTCATCCTGGTTCGGGGCCCGTCCCGTCGCTGCCGATCCGGTACACCGGGGACCGTCCTTGCCCTGAGTGCGGGATGGTCCGTGCTGCTGAGGTGGTGGTACGGGACCCGGCTACGATCGGCTACCGGTGTGCCCCCGGGCACATGTGGCTGGCCGGGGCGGCGGTGCCTGCAAAAGTTCCGTCAAACCTCTAGACAACATCTCCGCGAACATGTTACCTTTAGGGCATGACAACGACCCAGCCCACTAAAGGGGAAGCCATGAGCGAAGGCCGCTACTACAGCATCCGGCTGATGCCCGACGGCGGAGAGGGTGAATACCGGCTGAGCTTCAGCACGCAGCCGGGCATGTCCGCGTCGATCGGCGAACTGCGAATGAGAGACCTGGACGCGCTGGCCAGCATCCTCGCCGACCGTGAGAACGTCGCGGAGAACGCCAGCACCATCACAGCCGCACCGCGCCGCCCGCACTCCTGGGAGCCATGCCCGCACTGCCACGGTGCCGGTTCCGGCTGCCACTGCGACATCGAATATGTCTAAGGCGTCACCCTCGATGACTAAGTTCCCGAAGCTCGCGGGGCTAGCCGAAGTGGCTAGCCTCGCTGGCGTTACCCGCAAGCGCGCATGGCAGCTCACCCAGCACCCGGCGTTCCCTAAGCCTGTCATCGTCCTCGCTGCCACTCCCGTGTGGCGGGTGAGCGACGTTCAGGCGTTCCTCAACACCCCGCGGCCGGCCGGCCGAGCCCGTGCTTCCCGAGAGACGGAGAACCAGGCATGAGCGAGACCACGCCGGCACACGCCGTCTTCGCCGTGCGCGTAGCCGATCAGGATGCTGACCGCACCGCATGGCGCATCCGGCACGCCGCCGAGACCTTCAGCCTCGTCTCCGCCTACTTCACCCGCGACGACTCAGGAACGCCCGTACAGGCCGATGACGGCACGTTCGAGGTCCACGCCCCGTCCCGCGCCGCCCTGGACACCCTCCGGTGGATGTTCGACTGTGAGGAACTGACCGTCATCACCGAGAGCGAGGCACCTGGACCCGGCATCCTTGCCACCCAGGAGCAGCAGACATGAGCAGCGACAGTGACGGGACGTGGAGCACCCGTGAGATGCTCGCAGCGATGGAGCAGGCGCACAAGACAGGCATCAGCATCACGTGCAGCCAGGACAGGCACGGATCTTGCTTCGGCTGCCGCTGTGACTGCCACACGAAGGGCGGCCCGATGCGCAGCGCTGACTCCGGGTACAGGGCCTTTCATGACGGCTGCGGCGGCATGGTCGCGTTCCTCTTCGGCGACGACGGGTACTGCACCGGGTGCGAAGACGAGAATGTCGGTTTCGGCGATTACACGCTGGTAGCGGTCAAGCCGCCCGCTCCCGAGGTCACATCAGGAGGACCCCAGTGAGCGAGGGTCCCGGTAAAGTCCGCTGGGCACCGTGGCACCCGATGGCCCGGCTGCGCATCTGCGGCGATACGCGCGACTGCCCCGAGAGCCATATGGATGACGGGTCGCACTCTGCCGGGTGGCACGACGGCGACTGGTGCGTGTGGTGCGGGGACAAGCAGGAACCCGGCGTCTAGCCGTGCCCCCGTCCCGGCCAGCCGCCAGTTAGACGCGCCTCTCGTCGCCGCGGTTGTCAGGGCGTGGCGGAACCACAGCCCCGCATAGAATCGCCATACATGAGCCACACAGAATCCGCCGTCGACCGGATCACGGTGAGCCTGACCCCGAAGGCCGCCGCCAGCCTCACCTCACTGCAAGACAGGACCGGCCTGTCTAAGACAGACCTGGTGAACCGCGCCATCGCCTTGTACGAGTTCGCGGAGGCTCAGTTCGCGGCGGGCCGGGAGATCCTCGTGCGCGACCCGGACGGGACGGTGCAGGTAGTGAGGCTCCTCTAGGCGGGGCGCTCCCGTTCCATCTTCCGTTCCCCGTCCCGCCGTTTCCGGCCGGCGCGGGAGCCGGTGGCGTGCTGCAGCTGGGCCGGTACCGGCTTCCGGGATGAGCGGGTGGTTCTGTGCCGTCCCCGTTTCTCCGGTGGCAGGCTCATGTCGGCGAGGCGGTTGCCCTGGTGCTTGCCGCCGCCTCGGGCGCCTTTCCTGGCCATCGCTCACCCTCTCCGGCGCGGCGGGACCACGGGGCATCGGGTAGCCCTCTGGGGGACGGGTGTGAGCTGGTGCCATCGGCACTTCGGTCCCGCCGCGCACGTCTCCTGGTTGCCCGGGGCGCGGCCACAGGCTGTTGTTGTTGGCCTGCGCCCCTTTATCAGGGATCGTCGCCGCGCACCCGGACAAGGAGCACATTAACACGGCGTCATAGGGTTGTCACTAGTTGGAGTTCAGCGTATCGTCACCAGTTGAGCGCCGACAGTCGGCAAAGGAGAATGTCATGAGCAACGCCAAGCAGACCGCCACCGCCTCCCGCACCCACATGTGGGGACGTTCATGCTGATCCTTCCCTCGGAGCAGGAGACCCCAGCCGGAGCGAGCGACGCCGGCTGGGGCAAGCGGGCCGCAGCCGCTTACGCTGCTGCCGTAGAGCGCAGCAAGAACAACGAAACCGGGAACTGAACGCGATGTGGTCAAACGGGAACTCGTTTAGCGGCAGTCCCGCCCTCGGCGCGAGCGCCGGCCAGGTCGGCGGCGAGGGCGGGCGCTGGCCGGTGCCCTCGTGGCGGTTCGGCCTGCGGCAGTCCGACGACCGGGGGAACATCTAGCTCTCGCAGGGATTGACGCGCGGTCGCTCATCGTTCACTCTCTGATTGGCGCCCGACGGACACCAGGAGAGCTGCATGCCGCACACCACCCCTGCCTGGCAGCAATACCAGCAGGACACCCTCGAAGCCCTCGACCGGCTCATTTTCGCCGCGCAGGGATACCGGGCCGCTGTCGCCGCGGACCAGCCGTCCGTCACCGTCGCCAGGCAGCTGGCCGCCGACGTGACCCGTGTCGTGTCGGAGACGGGTCAGATGGTCGGGCTGGCTAATGCGGCGCGGGTGGCGCGGGAGGCCGCGAAGATCGCGGCGAGGGAGGAAGCCGCCTGAGCACCGTGTGGATCCTTGTGGCCGCGGGCCTGTCCGGGTTCGTCGCCGGGTGGTTCTTGAAGGAGCGGATCAGGGAGCGGCTGAAGCGGCGAGGCTGAGCGCGCTGCTCCCTGGTCCCCGCCGGCCGGGAGCAGCGTTACCTCTCCAATGGTCTTGACGTGAACCTACTTTGATCCTAGAATGGGTTCATGACGAAGCACGTATCCCTCCGCCTCGCCGACGAGCTACACCGCCAAGCCGTCATCGCCGCCAATCGCGCGCACCGCTCACTCAACGGCCAGATCGAATGGTGCATCGAGCGCCAGCTGGGCCTCACCGACGCCCTCTACACCGAAGAGAACCGCCGCACCGTTCTCGTCGGCGACACGTACGAGACCCCGGAAGACGCTGCACGGTACGCCGCCGACGAAGCCGCGGCACTTGAGGTGCTAGGCGAGACCACTGAGACAGGAGAGACGAAATGACCACCACCGCGCAGGAGACCAAGACCCGCTACACCTTCGGCTACGGCCACACGCATCCACCAACGCGCAAGTGGGAGGTGCTGCTGGTCACCGAGAACGCCGAAGGGGCAACCCTGGCCGCCGATATCGTCCTGACAGTGCCATCTCAGGACAAGGCCAAGGCCATCGCCATGATCCTCAACGCGCCCGAGAACTACTGAGGCGACTCAGGAGCCGTCCGCTCATGCAGCGGGCGGCTCCTGGCGCGTCTACGGGAGCGGGCACCCCACCGTTGCCCGAAGGGCAACTAGGCGGGGCACCCTCCGCCCCGGTACGAGGACGCGACCGGGTGCAGCGTTGGGGCAGTTTAACTCGGCAGCGGGGAGACAGGGTTCAGCCAGGCATATTCCCCGAACGTCAGGAGCGCGGCCTGATTGTAGGCGCGGGCAGCATCCTCAGGGTCATCGAAAAGGCCCAGATATACCGCCCGCCGATTGACGCCGACGTATGCCCTCCACTTCCGCCTGTTCTTATCCCAGCAGACGCCCTTATATCTGGACGTGCCGCGTTGCCCCGGCCCCCGGTTTGCGTTGTTCTGGGAGGCCGTGGCCGGCCGGAGGTTGACGCGCCGGTTGTCGAGCCCGTTCCGGTTGACGTGATCGGGCCTCTTGAAACCCGCGATCAGGGCATGCATGTAGACCCTCCGCTGAGGGATGCCTTCATTGCGAACGGCATAGTAGGTGCGTGGTGCGCGGATCGCGCACCACTTGCCCATGCCCAGGATCATCTCAGCGTCCGCTGCATCAACTATGGTGAATTTCCCCTGCGAGAGTGGGATCATCACGAAATGATGATCATCTTCTGACATGGGCGCGCTGATAGCTTGGCTCATAGCCTGGCTCCTACGTTACCTAGGGGTCGGGTTAGGCTCCGTCTGGGTGTTCCACCACCCGGCCGGGGCCGTTCTTATTCTACCAAATTCACAGGTCAACGCCTTATGAACGTGCCCTTACTCGGGGTCGTGATGACACGCCCGCGGTCCCGCAGTACCCGCAGGGCGCTGCGGACGGTGCCGAGCGCAACTCCGTATTCCTCGGCGAGAGCCCTCTCGCCGGACAGTCTCGCGCCCGGTGCCAGGGTGCCGTCGCTTATGCGGGCCTCGATGAAGTTCGCCAGCTGGACGTAGGCGTAGTCGGGTCCGTCTTCCAACTGGAACTCACCTGCCGTCACACCGGAAACCTAGGGTGGTCGCTGCCGGCAAGGATACGCCGGGAGCGTCTCATTGTCGTACACCGCGTCACAGCGCGGCAGTCCGCTATATCACGTCATCTGACGCGGCGCATCGCAGTGATCCCCGTCACACCGCCAACTGAAGCTGATGCACGTGCATGCGACTTACGCTGCGGTTTAGTCACCTCTGGTGATCATCTTCCGGTCACCGGACACAACTGGCCACCGTATGCATTTCATCAGGAGCCTTGCGTCATCTCGTACGACGATAATAACGTGCGAAGCGCTCAGATTACCTCCAGGTAAACGCCGGGAGGCCTGAAGATGGCGGCCAGGGGAAGGGCTGCCGGGAGGGGATTTCACCATGTACGCCGCTTTGGGCCTGGACGTCGCCCTCGCGCCAAGACGATTCACCATCAGCGCGCTGGCGGGGCGTGTCGCCGCCAGCCTCACCCGCGAATGGGACCTGCTCACGCAGGGCTGCCTCCGCGTAACCGGAGCCGCCGTCAGGGACCGCAACCCCCGCGAGATGAGGCGAGCCGCCGGCGTACCCCGGTGAGCGCCGCGTGGCCGACAGCGGCCGAGACGACCCTCGCGAACCTCATCAGAGACTGGAGTGGCCTTTACCACTTGGAGTTCGACGGCTCGGCGTACCGTGCGGTGCGATACGACGGGACAGAACTGACGAAGGCCAGCACCCCCGAGGGACTCGACTCGGTTCTCCGAGCTGACTGGTACAGGCACTGGTACAAGCGGTGGGTCCGGTGACCGCCCCATGGGTCCTCGCGCTGGCAGCCAGGGAACCAGACCAGGCCGGGCGGCTACGCAGGTTCCGCGACGCCCACCCCGCGACGGAGATCCGCCCTGCCGATTTCGGTAACTGCGAGGCGTGGACCCCCGCTGAGGGCGGGGAGGACGGCGGCAGGGTCGTTGTCGGCCGCTCGCTGAGAGAACTGCTCGACAAGCTGGAAGCGATAGCGGAGGACGACGGCAGATGATGATGTCTAGCCTAAAGCTGTCCGTGACTCCTCCGCGCGAAGCGGCTTCTCAGGCGGCTTGCGCTACCCGAAGGTCCAGCCCGGACCTCAAGATGTTGATCGCCGCGTTCACGTCCGCGTGCGCCTCATGACCGCACGACAGGCACCGGAACTCGGCCTGGGTGACGCGGTTTCCCGCCGCGATATGCCCGCACCGCGAGCACGTCTGCGAGGTGTGACGGGGATTGACTGCGATCAGTTCGCGACCGGCGCTCTCAGCCTTGCCGTTAAGGATTCGCAGGAAAATACCCCATCCCGCGTCGAGGACGGACTTGTTCAGCCCGGCTTTCGCCGCCGCTCCGTTCGGCTCGAACGTGCCGTCATCAGCCGGGCGCGGCTTCGGACGGCGAACCATGTTCGCGATCTGCAGGGCCTCGTAGACGATCAGGTCATGGTCGCGGACGAGCGCCAGCGCGGTCTTGTGGGCGTAATCGAGGCGCGTTCGGCGCACCTTCCCATGCAGCGCGGCGACCTTACGGCCGGCCTTGCGGCGGCGGTTACTGCCGCGCTTCTTGCAGGTAAGGTCCCGTTGGGCAGCGGCGAGACGGTCAGCGGCAGCCGCAAGCGGACGCGGGTTCGGGACACCCTTCCCGTCGCTCTTGGTCAGGAACGACGCCACGCCCAGGTCAATACCGACAACCGCGCCAGTAGCAGGCAGCGGCTCGGCGGGAACGTCATCGCAGGACAGGACCACGTACCAGCGCGATCTCTCCCGCTTGACCGTGATCGTCTTAATGGTCCCCTTGACGGCTCGGTGCTGGTGGACGCGGACATGGCCCACACCTATCAGGTAAACGCGGGTCACAGTCGGGTGCGCAACAGAATCCCAGCGGGCACCGTGTCCTTCGGGCCATTCAACCGAGTTCCACCGTCCGCGGCCCTTGACCCTCGGATAACCAGGCTTTTCCCCGGCCTTGACGCGGCGGAAGAACCCCCGGAATGCCCGGTCAAGGCGGCGGATCGCGGCGCGCTCGCAATCGAACGCCCACCTGCCATACCGCTCCGGGTCGACCTCGCGGATCTCCTTGAGCTGCGCGTCCTGCGAGTAGAACGTGACCTTGTGCTTGCCCATGCGCCACGCCTCGCGACGCTCCTCAAGGGCGGCGTTGTAAAGCTGGCGGGTGTCCTCCAGGCACGCCTCAAGAGCGGCGACCTGCTTGGAGGTTGGCCGCAGCAGGAACTTATACGCTCGTTTCAGGACTCGCTCCGGGTGGCAATGGTCGGAGTTGAGTTCAGGCCCGGTGGTGTTGGTAGCACTGCCGGGCCGCCTATGCTCACTACTCTACCGGAATTCGCTGACATTTCCGGTAAGGCTCACCCATGCCAGTGCGATGCGATGCGCGCACGGCCGGGTTAGCTCAAGCTGTCCGCGTGGCGGTCATGTGGCGCTCCCTCCCCCCCCGTGAGCGTCCCGTGAGGGGATCGCGACCCTTCCCGCCGCGCGGGCTAAGCGGGCCGCTCCGGTGTTCAGCCCCCCGCTCCACCGGAACCGGCCCCCGGGGCCGCGCCAGCACCTCCAGACCGCTGGCGCGGTCCCCGCTGGACGCCGTGCCGGGCACCAGGCCCCGGGGCTTGCTCCGCCAGGTCCGGACCCGCCCCGGAGCCCGGCACGGTCACAAGACCCCGGGCCTGCGCCAGCCGGACTGGTGGCGCGGGTCCGGTATCAGGCGGGCGTACCCGGTGAGAGAGAATGGCTCTCCCGGGTACGCCTTTGTATTACAGCCTCGCGTGGAGCGTTTTCCCTGGCAGTGGGGAGGGTGCTTTCCTGGCCGGTGCGATCAGCCGGATGCGGCGGCAGAACTGACCCTCTATGTCCGGCGGCCGGTCCGTGATCTCGTGTGGTAGCGCGGTCAGCAGGTAGCCGTCCTTGAGTGCCGTGATCGCGAGGTGGTTGCGCATGCTTTCGCGTAGGCCATCCATGGCTCCGTCGCGCATGTTTTCGTACACGTCATCGGCCAGCATGTAGTCGGAGTGGATGTCGGTGTCAGCGCAGCCGAGGACAGCTTCCGCGATCTGCTCGGCGGCAGCCCGGGTGAGCGGGGAACCGTGACGGAGGGCTATCCGCATCACCGCGCGGACGGCGCGCTCGGCGGCAGGCTGGCGGTGGTCGTCGGGTCCCCAGTCGTATGCGGCCAGATCGAACGGCTCCGGGATGGTGGTCATGTCCGCATCGTAGCCCGCGCCCCGGCCGTCAGTGGTCTCCGTGATTCCCGTGGCCGCCGCCTTGCCAGTTGCCGCCACCCTGCTGGCTGCCCTGCCACTGGCCGCCATCCCCCTGCTGCCAGTAATTGTCACCCCGGCCGTTATCGCCATGACGGCCCCGGTAGCCGCTGTCACCCTCCCCGCTCCACCGGGACGCATGCCTGCCCGACGACTGGTACGACTGCTGCCAGCCAGATGACTGCTGCCAGTCCGGCGACGAGTCAGGCTGGGACGAGGAGTCCGAACCGGACCACGACGACGTGTCCTGAGACGGCGCAGCCACAGGGGCAGGCGATGGGGTCACCACGGGAACCACAGCAGGCAGCTTCACGAGCACCTTCACGGGTGCCTTCACCCCCGCCAGGGGCTTCGGATCCGAACTCAGCCGCGCGGTCGGGAGAACAACCCGGACAGGCACACCCGAATCCGGGATAGACGGCACCGACGAACCCGGCGGGACATAGACAATGCGTTCGCGATTCTCAAGAGTATGAACATGGGTCAGTGACAGGACGGTGATAGTCGTCACGCCGGTCATCGCGAGCCCTGTCGTGGCCGCCTTCACTTTCACGCCTTCCGCCAGGCGGAAGCCCGCGGCGGCGAGGACACAGGGTACCGGCCAGAGCCACCGCTGGGCTTTCGGTGTCCGGTGGGCAGGGCGCTGGACGCGGGGCAGCGGACCAGTCTCACCCCCCGCCGCTGGCGGCAGGACATTCGCCGCGTACACGTGGTCGAGGACGCTGGCCAGCTTGTCGGCGAGCCGTTCTCGTTCGGCTCGTTCTGCCGCCAGCGCGGCACGCAGCTTCTCAACCTCGCTCTGTCGTGATGGCACGACAGTCCACCCCTCTCCGCTTCCTTGCGGCCTGTTTTTTCCCTTCTGTAACGCGGAATGGGCGCGGTCACAGCAGTCCTTGTTGTCTTGCTCCCCCCGGGCCTTTATCCGGGGCCAGTCACCCCGCCCGCCTCGCCTGATAATCGACGCTCCGCAGGGCGGCGATCCAGCGGATCCGCTGGAGTTCGGGGGCGTCACGCTCGAACAGCGCGGCCTCGATCGGATCTTTGAAGATCACGCGGGCGGGGGTTCCCTCAGGGTGCCGGTGGACTTCGGCCCAGACCTGGCGTTCGAAGCGGGGGCCGATCGCGGCGACGACGACAGCGCGGGTCACTTCGGCGGCGTCTTCGGCGTCCGGTTCGCCGGCGGTGGCGAGGGGCGGAAGGGCGACGGTCCCGCTTGAGGTGACCGGGGCGGCAGGCTCGGTGGGCGGTGGCCCGGACTCAAGTTCGCCACCCGCGAGGAACCGGGCGATGGCCCCGGGGTCGAGATGGTAGGCCGACTCAATCGCGGCGAGGGTGCCAGCCTCGTAGTTGTCCCGCTGGCCGCGCTCCAGGGCATTGACGATCCGGTAGCGGCCCGGGATGCGCTCGTCGGTGAAGATGCGGCGGTTGCTGTACCGGGGGTCTAGCTCAATCCGGCGGCGCACTAGCAACTCGCCCAGACGGCCCCAGGCTGAGTGCGGATAGCTCGGCATGTTCAAGACCTTCCTACGGAAACAGTAAGAGCCTGACCGTCCTAGGCGGAACAGTCAACTGCCCGACCTACTGTTTCTATCGGAAACACGCCGTACGACGCAACCTCACGGGCACCTAAAGCGGCATCAGGGGGACGTCAAACCCAGCGCGCGGTCTATCTCAGCCTTGAGCAACTTCCGGCGTTCTTCCTTGTCACGCCCGCGCCAGTCCTCGAAACGATCCTCATCGCGGGTCGCGCCGAGCACGTAGATGACGTAGGGGTCGTTGCACGGGCCGCACCCGTAGAGCGCGATGACAGCCTTCCCCAGCGTGGCCTCGTCGCGCAGGAAGCGGAGCTGGCCGTCACCCATGCCGGGCGGATAGCCATTACCGGGAAGCGACCCTACGCCGTCGTAATGCTTGGTCTCGATGACAAGCCGCTGCCCGTCGAACTCCACGGCAGCATCAAGGTCGGTGAACTGGCACCCTCGCGGGAACCCGCGCTCGTAGCCGTGGGCAGTCCAGTCCCAGCGCCCCCGGATGAACTTGCCCCAGTCGTGCACATCGGCCATCAGAACTCCCCTTTCACGGGGCCGAACTGACGGAACTCGGCCCTGAACTCGGCCGGCCGCGGACCCAGGTAGATGATGAACTGGCCTTGAAGCGGCGCTGATTCTTTGCGTGGATGCCAGAACTTGATGCGTCCGCGCGGGAAGCAGATGGCCGACGCTGGCGTGAGGAGTCCCGAGCACCAAGCCGTCTCTGAGGCGTTGTTCACCAGAACGCACGCCTCGGTGACATCGCCAGCAGTGAAGGACTCCACTAGCCGCTCGGCGAACTGCGCGATGAGCGGCTGGGCGTACGGCGGATTCATCCACACGCGCCCCGACCAGGGCTTAGTTAGCCCGTTGTCGGCTTCGGTGTAGAACTTGTACGCGCCAACCACGCTGTTGGCTACATCGCTTGAGGCCGGGTCTAGGTCGACGTCACCCATGACAGCCTTTGCCGCCTTGATGTAATCGGCGGGCGTGTACCACTCGTTATCGCCCGCATTGTGACCGACATGCGCGCCGGGAGATGGCCGGGGCTCGGGTGTGGGCTGCGGCGCGGGGGCGGCCTCGTCATCGTCGGGCCAAGGGGTGCCGTCGTCGGCGGCGCTCCAGAAGTCTTGCGCCTCTTGCTGAGGTGCTTCCGGCCGGGTCGGCGGCGGCGAGTAAGGCGGCCACGAGGATGAGGCAGGTTCGGGTGATGGCTCAAAGAATGACGACGGTGCCGGCGGCTGCTGAATAGCACTCCTGCCGGCTACCAGTTCCCGCGCCTCGCGGGCGGTCCACGACTCCTGGCGGGCCACCAGTTCAAGCCGATCCCGCTGTGCAGCAAACGCCCGGTAGACCGACCATGAATGTGTCGCACGTGCGACAGATTCAGCCGGGAATGCCTGGGCAACCGCCTTATAGTCGCGCAGCGTGGAGTATTCCACGACGATCTCGGCGGCATATCGCATCAGGTTGGACTCGCCGTAGGTCGTCTCCACCTCGCGCGCGAGATCCCCGAGCTTCCACTGGAAGCCGTCGATAGCACGACGTCCCTCGGCCACCAGTTCGTCCCACGAGCGGACCACAGCACCAGGGATGGCCGAAAGATCCACCTCTGACAACGCGCGTCCTTCCGGTAGCAGGCGACAACCCCGGTGGCTGGAGGGTTACGCCCCTGCTGCCGGTACACAGGCAGCCTACTGAGGCGATACGACATTCTGGTTCCGTCTGCGGGGTCGTGTTACCGAATCTTGGCGCGTCGGGCTTGACTCTGGTTCTGTCTGAGTCATAGTGTTTCCGCATGAATGAAACTGGCCAGCGGGAGCAACTCGGCAGCCAGGACGGCGAGAAGATCCGCGCGCTCCGCAAAGGGGCCGGCTACGCCACCGCCACGGCGTTCGCCAAGCAACTCGGCATCAAGCCCCAGTCGCTGATCAACATCGAGCGCGGCAACAAGCCTGCGAGCCTCGCCATGCTCATCCGCATCGCAAGCGAGTTGGACACCAGCATCGACAGCCTGCTGCGCGAGGCGGCCTAGGCACAAAAAAAGGCGGTCCCGCCGACGCAACCGGCGGGAGCCGCAAAGGACACGCAGGACAAAGAGTACCAGAAGGGACACGTAATGGACTGCACCAACCAACACGCGAAGTGGTTCGACGACGCGCACAACCTCCTCGCCATCGCCCAGGGAACCCCCGGCCTCCCCCTGCCGTCCATTGCCGGCGCAACGGCCAGTTTCAACTTCACCGGCATCACCCACGCGAAGGACGCCCGCGAGGCGGTCGCGACGGCCGAGACGATTCTGTCGTACGCGTTCCGCGTTGAGTTCGTTTCCCGTCGGACGCAGATCGGCAGTGCCCGGCACTACATCCTGGAGGCCTCTCTCCCTAGTGGCCTGCCGCTGCTGATCGTGGCTCTCGCGCAGCACTTCGACAGCCAGGACGCCCCGCGCGAGATGGCGAAGGTGGCCTGACATGACCGGCCCCGAGCACTACCACGAAGCCGAGCAACTTGCCAATGCGGCAGACGTCGCCATCGGCCAGTACGAAGAAGACGGCTGTGCCGCCAAGCGTGACATCGCCGCCGTCCTGGGAGTCGTAGCTCAGGTCCATGCCACTCTCGCCCTCGCTGCCGCTACGGCACTGGGACGTGCGGGTGAGGGCGGCACCCAGCCCCCCAAGGACCGGGCCGCATGGTTCGACGCGGCGGCCGAGTGCAGGAAGCAGGCGCAGTCATGAGCAGCCAGCACGAGTGCAACGGCGATGCCGGGACACGGCCCCTGCGGGTAGGCGCCTACATTCCCGCCCACAACCCGGCAGTCCACGGCCACGCCTACGCAGTCAAGGCACAAGGCACCGCCACCGGGCCTTTCACCGCCGTCCCGCCGCTCCCGCCCCGGCAGGTGCAGTACGAGCAGCCATGCCCCTACGGGTGCCCCGTCCGCCTGCAGCCGCTCGGCGGTGACCCCCGCATCCTCCTCTACGCAGGCCCTGGTATCGCCACCCGCAACTGGGTCGCCAAGGTCCGTGAAGGCGCGTGGGATGACATCCCCGCCCTGTTCGACGCCGCGCACGCCCGCGTTCACCTGCCCGCTATCAGGCAGGGCCGGCATATCCGCCGTGATGTGAGCGACGGGCGGCATCACCTGGCCGTGGTGTTCGACGCGCACCCGGACTGGCGTACCGATCCCGGGGCCGCTGAGGGGCTGCACCGGATGGAAGCGGAGATGCCGGGGCGTATGGCTGAACTCCGGGGCTGGGTGGCCCGGCGGGCAGCCGAGTACCGCGCGGCCGAGGACGCGGCGAGGAGGGCAGCATGACCGCCACCGAGATCACCGGCGTCCCGCTCGACGCACGGGAGATCATCATCACCCGCGCCCACCAGGTGTACCGCCGCTCCCAGGACATCCCCGTCCCGCCCGCCTGCGCCGGGCACCTCGCGAGAGCCCAGTCCCGGCTGTGGCACCACATAGAGCCGTACACCCGCACCGTCGGCAGGGCCTCGTTGTGTGAGGCGGATGTGGACGCGATCGGGGATGGCCTGGACGATCTTGTTTCTTCCGTGGAGTGGCATTGCGGGGAGGAGGTTGCGGCGGGGGTGGCGGGAGATGACCTTCTCGCCGTATTCGCGGAACTGGAAGGGGGGACGGCATGAAGATCGAGTTCGCGCCGGCTGTCCGCCGCAAGACCAAGGCACGGGTCGCGCTCTGCGGCCCCTCAGGCAGCGGCAAAACATACACCGCGCTCACGTTCGCGCACGTCTTCGCGCCCGGCTCCATCGCTGTCATCGACACCGAAAAGGAATCCGCCGACGGCTACGAGGGCCTGAACGACTGGCGATGGGCCAGCTTCAAGCCTGCCAGCTACGAACCCGAGGTCCTCATCGACGCGCTCGCCGCCGCGGCAGCCGCCGGGTTCGGGTGCGTGATCATCGACTCCCTATCCCACTTCTGGATGGGCACCGGAGGCCTACTGGAACAGGTCGACAACAGCACCAAGCGGAGCCGGTCGAGCAACTCGTTCAGCAGCGGCTGGAAGGAAGTCCGCCCGGTCGAGCGGCGCATGATCGACGCGATCACCGGCTACCCCGGCCATGTCATCGTGACGATGCGGACCAAGACGGAGTGGGTCGTCCAGGAGAACGAGCGCGGCAAGAAAGAGCCGAAGAAGATCGGCACCAAACCTGAGCAGCGGGAGGGCATCGAGTACGAGTTCTCTGTCGTCGCCGACATGGACGTTGACAACGTGCTCACGGTCACCAAGACCCGCGTCCCGCCGCTGAAGCGGGCCGTCGTCGGCGAGCCCGGCCCGGAGGTCGCGCAGAAGATCCTCGACTGGCTGACCGACGGCGGCGAGGCACTCCCGTCCGTGACGGACTACCGGGACCGGGCGTGTGCCAAGCATGCCAGCCGCGAGGATCTGCTCGCGCTCCTGGAAGAGGTCGAGGGCCGCAGCCTCGCGTCCGCGTCCGTGGTGGACGACGAGGGTGAGACGGTCACGCTGAAGGACCTGATCGTCCGCAAGGGCCGCGCGCTCGGCCCTGTCGCCGCGGTTCCCGACGCGGACAGGCAGGCGTCATGAGCGACCTGACGCTACGGCAGAAACTGACCCTCGCCGCGTGGCTGATGAAGCACATCGAGAAAGACATCCGCAAAGGCCAGCTCAACCCCGAGGCCGTCGCCGAGATGACACCCGGTGAACGGCTGGCCGCGAAATTCGGCGGGCAGCTCGCAGCGTGGGTGTCGATGCCGCAGCCGTCGACCAGGGTGTCTGACCATGACAAGCTCGCCGCCTGGTGTCGCAAGCACCTTCCGCAGGCGCTTTACCAGGTGGAGAGGTGCCGCCCGGAAACCGCTACGGCGCTGGTTGATGACGTTAAGCGGCAGGGCGGCTGGCTGGATGTGGAGTCGGGTGAGGTCATCCCGGTTGACGGCATTACGACGGGTGACCCGTCGCCGCGGGTGGACCTGGAGGATTGCGCTGGTGACGTGATTATGCGGGCGTGGCCGGAGATCAGGGAAACGGCTGGCGTCATGCTCGCCCTGCCCGCCGGAGAAGGTGACGGGCCGGCATGACCAACGCTCGCGTCCGCTCCCGCATGAGAGTCGCCGACCCCGCCGAAGTCGAGCGGTTCGTCGAACAGACCAAAGACGCCATCGGCGACGCCGTAGTCATCATGGACACCGCCGAGCAGGACATGGACGACAAGCGCCGCGCGTACGACAAGGCGTTCGCCAGGGCCATCCTTGACGCTCCCGGCCCCCAGTACCAGCGGACCGCTATCGCCACCCTTGACGACGAGGTGGACAAGGCGAAGGAAGCCTACGACATAGCGAAGCGGGCCTTCCATTACGCCGACCGGGAGTCGAAGTCCCTGGAGAAGGAACTGTTCGCGTGGCAGTCGATTTTGAACAGTGTCAAGGCGACGTGGAACGCGACGGGAGGCCGGGGGTGAGCGGGTTTGATTCTCGCGTCAGGAAGCTAGTCCGCACCCGGGCCGGGGGCGGGGATGCCCATGACGCCTGCTGCGAATTTTGCGGCATCTGGCTCGGCGAGCACTGCGGGCAGATACAGCACATCGTGGCCCGGGGCATGGGTGGCACTTCCAACCCGGTCCTCAAGACAGCCGCAAACGGGGCACTGCTGTGCGGCACTGCGCAGACAGGGGATCACGGCAGGGCGGAACGCAGGGACCCCGAGATGCGGGAGCGGGGTTTCTGGTTGCCGCAGGGCACGGACCCGCGTCTCATGCCGATGACGCTGTTCGGCGGGGTTGTGGTGTGGCGGTCTGAAACCGAAGCCCGGTATCTCTACGAGGCCCCGGAAGGACTGGCCGCGTGAGCACCTTGTGGCACTGGACCGGCATCGCCCTGGAGTGGGCCATCGCCCTCTGCCTGCTCATCCTCGCTGTGCTGTTCGCCTTCACCGCCGCCTGCATGCTCGCCGGCAGCGTATTGCACTGGCGGAACCAGAGGCAGCAGGACCGGGACTTCGAGGCCCACGAGCGGGACGCCCTTGAACTCGGCGAGCTGACCGGGCAGGACCGCGCCGAGATCGCCTGGCTCAAGGCCCTGTACGCCGCTGAGAGCACAGAGGAGCGCCCATGACCGCCGACTTGGCCATCATCGCGATGGCCGCCGTGACCCTGGTGGACAGGTTCCTGGACCACCGTCACCGGATGAAGATCGCAGACCGGGAACGGCTCGTCGGCCCAGTGAAGGCACCGCAGCCGAAGCGTGAAGCCGAGGCGCAGGCCGCGAAGACCGGCCCGGTTCTCCTCGAGGAGGCATCGTGAGCCACTTCGGCTCCTGCCGCCGCCACTCGCAGCAGGGCCTATCCGCGCCCGCGGACAACATCGACGGGCTGTGTGCCACCTGCCGCAGCCACGAAGCCTTGGCTATCCGCAGGCTCGGCACCTACAACGGCTCCAAGCCTCTCGCGGAGGAAACTCCCCCGCCCGCTGCTCTCGCCGATAACACGGAGCGCCGGATGTCGGCCCGGGAGGAACGGAAACAGGCATTCGCCGCGGCTCTCAAAGCCGCCCTGGACGCGGGTAAGTGCTGGCCTGCCGCCGTGCAGGACGCCAGGCAGCAGGTCGTGCTCGCGGCGAAGACGGCCCGCACGTATGCGGCTGAGCTGCGCGCTGCGGACCCCGTGTTCTGGGCCGAAGCAGAGGTGACGCGGCCATGACCCCATCAGACCCCGCGGCGAGTGCGCTGGCCCCCGTAGCGCCTCGCCGTGCCGCCCGTGCCGCCGTGCCGGGCGGGGCCGCCGCCGCATCCTCATCCCCCGTGGGATCGGCGGCGGCTGGCGAGACTCCCTCACCGTCAACCTCAGCAGGGACGGCGGGGGAACCTGAACCGGCCGGGGCGGGCGGGACTCCCCTTCCGCCTGCCCCGGTCCGGGGACGGTCACAAGCCCCAGCCGGGACAGCGCGCCGTGCGGCAGACCCCGCTGTCCCGGCTGGGCTCCAGGGCGCCGAGTGGCGGAAGAAAGTCAAGGCCGCCACGTCAGCCCTCCACGCCGAACAGCGGCGCAGAGCGGGCCGGTACACCCGTATCGCTGACAGGACAGCCGGGTCGCAGTACAAGCCGGGGATGGCTGTCAGGAAGCCCCCAGAGCCACCGGAGGACGGGGGCGATGCCACGTGAAGACCGGGAGTGTTTGCTCAGGTTACGGCGGCCTCGATCGCGCCGTTCATGAGGTGCTCGGCGGCGAGCTCGCATGGGTGGCGGACATTGATCCGGGCGCGTCGGCCATCCTCGCTCACCGCTTCCCGTCCGTGCCCAATCTGGGCGATATAGCAGCGACGAGATGGGATGAGGTTGAGCCCGTTGACGTGCTGACGGCCGGGTTTCCCTGCCAGGACGTGTCCTGCGCCGGCGGCCGCGCCGGGCTGCGGGAGGGCAACAGGACAGGCGTGTGGGCGTACGTGGCCCGCGCCATCGACGCGCTGCGACCGCCGCTGGTCGTGCTTGAGAACGTGAGGGGACTGCTGACCTTTGGAGCCGATAGCAACCTGGAACCGTGCCCGTGGTGCATGGGAGACAGCGGAGACGAGTCTGTTCTGCGGGCATGCGGCGCTGTACTCGCCGACTTGGCCGACCTCGGGTTCGATGCGGAATGGGCGCTTGTATCCGCCGCTGAAGTCGGCGCACCGCACCGCCGCGAACGCGTCTTCATCCTCGCTTGGCCTGCTGCCGACGCCGCAAGCGCACGACACCGCGGGATCGAAGACGCCCGAGCAAGTCGCAGCGATGCGGGCACGGGGCTATGGAGTGCGGAATCTCAACGAGGTGACGACGAACGAACTCCTGCTCCGTACGCCGACAGCACAGCTAGCGGAGAACGGCGGATCGCAGCACCCGGAGAAGCGGAAGGCGGGCGGTCACGGGCCAACGCTGGCGGACGAGATAGAACACCTGCTCCCGACGCCGAGCGTGGCGCTAGCGACGGGGGGGCAGGCGAGCCGTTCAGGGGAGCGCATAGACGAGTTGCTACTGACCGGGATAGCTCGAGCCGCGGCGGGCGGCGCACTGCTGCCAACCCCGGCGGCGCACGACTCATTCAACACGCCGGAGAACCACTTGCGGAAAAAGCCGGGCCGCCAGCAAGTGACGAGCCTCCAAGTGATCGTGGACTACGACCTGCTGTCGAGTGGGGGCCGTATGCCCTCGCCATCCGCCGATGGGAGCACGCCACCGGCCGCCCGGCACCCAGTCCAACTGAGCCTGGACGGACTGGAGAGCGCCTGAGTCCCCGCTTCGTGGAGTGGATGATGGGCCTCCCTGAAGGCTGGGTGACCGACGTACCGGGTCTGTCCCGCAACGCGCAGCTCAAGGCATTGGGCAACGGCGTCGTCCCCCAGCAGGCCGCTATGGCGCTGAGGATGCTCCTGGACCGCGCTGACATCCCTTCCCTCGTCGCTGCCAAAGGAGAGGTCGCATGAACGCGCCAAACCCGCTCTGCAAGTGCTCACACCCCCGCCGTCTCCACATAGGAGACGAGGAGTGCATAAGGCCGTGCGGATGCCAGGAGTACAGGCTTGACCCGCGGTCCCGTCTCACAGAGGGCGAGAGCGAAACCGAGGGGGCAGCCTTATGGAACCCGGACAGGTCGAGATCGACTGTAGCGGCAACGAGCCGGTCATCAGGATCGGGCACCCGCAGGACTCGTACACGATCCAGCAGCTGCGCATGTACGCCGAGTACCTTGCCACCCTCGCTGACGAGGCAGGCAAGCGGCCGGAACCTGAGGTTGACGAACTGGCCGGCATCATCGACGCCTCTCCGGGGCGCTTGATGACCTATCCGGCCAACGTCCGCAGGATCGCCCGCGACATCCTCGACGCCGGCTACGAGCGCAAGAGTGAAGCCGAGGGGGCAGCGTGAGCCGTCTCTGCCGCTGCGGGCACTCGAGAGACGCCCATGATCATTACCGGGCTGGTTCCGACTGCTCTATGTGTGAGTGCAAGCGGTGGAAAGGGCCGTCCTGGTGGCGGAAGTTCGCAGCGAGGGGAGTAGTCCGGTGAGTGTTGCGTGGTCAGCCCTGGACGGACCGGGGCGGGGGTCAGGACTCAGCGGGGGCGGACTTCTTGCTCTTACCGACAGCCGCCGCAGTCCATCGGCTGATCGAGCCCCGCTCGAAGAGTCCGCCGATCATCTCCTCAAGCACGGCAGGCCCGTACTTGTCGACGTCCTCGGCGCGGACGACGGGGAGCAGCTTCTTGACGTTGGCAGCGTGACGCTTATACGCAGCCTCAGCGCGCTTAGCGGCCCTGGCTTCCTTCACCAGTTCGTCAACCATGCTCTCACTCACGCTCCCATTGTTCGTGATCTGAGATCACGATTCAAGGTCATGTCTGCCTACATGCTAGCAGACATCGGCCGTAAACATGCGCGCTAACATGTTCTTGCGCCATGCGCCCGCGCATGCGCTAGGATCATGAGGCAGGCGTCATTTTGAGACCCATCGACACCACGGACGGAGAGGCGGCAGCAGGTGCCCCTCGGCGAGATCTACATCAAGCTCGCGGTGAACTTCGCGAACGATCCGAAGGTCCGCGCCCTGGCCCGCTATGGCGCCCCTGACGCCGGCCTCGCGCGGGACCTGTTCGTCCAGATGGCCTGTCACTGCAAGGAGATGCTCACGGACGGGTTCGTGTCCGCTGAGCAGGTCGGATTGATGGTCTACCCGCTGGACCCGGAGCATGGAAACCAACTTGCTAAGCAACTTGCTTCCGTTGGGCTTATCAAGGAGGAAAGCAAAAACGAAGCACCGGGCTGGCAAGTGCTTGCCTACGTGAAGCGAAACGGCACCCGCGAGGACGTCGAACGACTGTCACAGGTGCGCGCTGAGGCCGGGCGCAAAGGTGGCAGACCCCCAGGTCAGACCACCCGGAAAGCAAACCGAAACCAAGTTGCTAAGCAAAATAAAAGCCGGCCTAACCCAAAGACAGAGTCAGAGACAGAGTCAGAGACAGTTAAAACCCCTGGCGCCGCTGGCGCGGACGCCGAGCCGACACTCACGCAGCGCTCTAAGCGCCTGACCGACGCCTACGCCGAAGCCGAGCCGATGTGCAAGTGGCCCGCCGTCAACGGTGTCGTCCTCAGCGCGATCAAGTCCGGCCGCTTCAGCGACGACGAGATCCGCGCCGCCCTCCTGCGCCTCGCTGCCGACAACCGCTCCGTCACGATCGACAGCCTCCGCACCGAGCTGGCCGGGCTCCCGCCACAGCGCGGCCGGGCCTCACCGAACGGCCGCCAGCAGCAGCCCGCCGTAAACCCGCGTGACGAATGGAAGCACAACCGCTCATGAGCCTCGCAGCAGTCCCCGACCCGGACGACTTCACCCAGCCCGACCCCCACGACCTCGCCGCCGAGCAAGCCGTCATCGGGTCAATGCTCCTCTCGGCAGCCGCCGCCGCCGAATGCCTCGAAACGCTCGTCGCCGGTGACTTCTACCGGCCCGGCCACCGGGTCATCTTCGAAGCCGTCCGCGACATGACCCGCGACGGCAAGCCGGTTGACGCGGTGACGATCCTGGCGTGGCTCGAGGAGGCCGGCGACCTGCGGGCCGTCGGCGGGGCACCCTACCTGCACACCCTCATCGCCTCGGTGCCTGTCGTGGCCAACGCCCCCCACTACGCGGGCATCGTCCGCGGCGCAGCCGTCCGCCGCCGCCTGCTCGAGGCCGGCCGCCGGATCGTCCAGATGGCCCGCGAAGGCAGCGAGGACGCCCACGGCCTCACCGAGCGGGCCGTCCGGGAGACCGAGGCGGCACGGGACGCCGGGCTGGCCGACATGGTGACCACCCCGACGATCACCGAGTTCCTCAACGTCGCCGCCGACGCCGACGCCTACGACTGGATCGTCCCGGGCCTGCTTGAGCGCGGCGACCGGTTCATCCTCACCGGGACGGAAGGGGCGGGCAAGAGCACCCTGTTCCGGCAGTTCGCCGTGACCATCGCGGCCGGGCTGCACCCGTTCACCCAGGCGCGCACCGAACCGCGGCGGGTCCTGATCGTGGACTGCGAGAACGGCGCCGCGCACACCCGCCGCAAGATCCGCCCGCTCGTCATCCAGGCCGCCAGCGAGGGATTCCCCGTCCGCGAGGACCGGCTATGGATCGAGGTCCGGCCCGAAGGCGTCGACCTCGCCGCCGACAAGGACGTGTCGTGGCTGCTGCGGATAGTCGGGGCAATCCACCCGGACTGCGTGATGATCGGCCCGCTGTACCGGCTCGCCCCCCGCGCGCTGAACGACGACAGCGACGCCGCCCCGGTGATCGCTACGCTGAACATGATCCGCGCCCGGGGCGCGTGCGTCCTGCTCGAGGCTCACGCTGGCCACGCGCTCGGGATGGGCGGCCGGAGGGATCTGCGCCCGCGTGGCAGTTCGGCGTTCCTCGGCTGGCCGGAGTTCGGCTGCGGTATTCGCTCGTCTGATCTTCCCGATGCGAAGAAGCGCCGCATAGTCGACTTGGTGCCCTGGCGCGGTGACCGCGACGAGCGGGACTGGCCTGAGTGCCTGGAGGCCGGCGGTATCTGGCCGTGGTCCGCATACACCCCGCAGGGTGACGGCAGCGACTACGAGGACTGGGCAGACCGGTGAGCGCCCCCTCGACCCTGGCTGACGCCTGCCCGAGGTGCTTCCCCGGTGATGCCCCCGCAGCGCTCCCGCTGTACACCCACCGCAACAAGAACGGGGGCTTGTGTGCTCATTACTGCTGCCGTGTTTGCCGTGGCCGGTGGTGGACGGGGTGGGATTCCGGTGCCAGCGGGTGGCCCGTGGAACGGAGCGCAGCATGACCGCCCGCACTGACGACCGGTACCGCCCCCACGAGTTCACCCCTGACCCCAGGGACTACGGGAGGTGCACGTGCGGGCTCGCGTGGGCTCGGAGGGTTCACCAGCCGTGGTGGTGGAGGACTCTGCACTGGCTTGCGGAGTGGCGATGAACAGAAGCAACGAGGAGGAAGGCATGACCACCACCGAACAGCCTGATCCGGTGCGGGTGATCGGCACAGTCGTAGACGCTCACGGTAACCCTCTTGAGGTGGCTGTGTACCGGGGGACGGTGAACATCGCCGGGCGGCATCTGGGTAAGCGGGAGGCCGCCCAGTTCGCTCGCCTGTTCGTGGTTGCGTTGTGGGAGGCGGCGACGTGGGCGGCGCACCGGCAGCGGGACGGCGCGGAGGAGACGCGCGATGCCTAGCTACGACTGGAAGGCGGCGACGGCCGGGAACACCGCTATCAGTTCCGCGAGTGCCTCTGGTGATCACGTGGCCTGCGATGCGGAGATAGGCCGGCTGCGCGCCCGCGCGGAGGCCGCTGAGGCGAAGCTGGCCACTCTTGCCGCTCACAACCGCGGGCACCTCAAGCTGCCGGGGTCCTGCTGTCCGCATCTAGCCCTGGAGAACCTGGCGATCATCGGCAGCGAGGAGGAGACGCGCGATGGCTGAAGTGCAACTGCGATGCCTGTCGCCAGAGTCCGCCGAGGCCGTCGCGGCAGAGGCTGACCTGCCCGAGCAGAATCACCGGGCGCGAGCTGAGGGTTCAACTGTGGTGCTGGACTACTTCGACAAGCGATACCCGCTGAACGTGGCCACCTGGGCGTTTGAGCATGGTCACGCCGAGGACTCCGCTGCTGCGGCTTTGATCGGGGGCCTGTGATGGGTGACGCCCGTTCTCTCGGCCAGGTCCTCCACGAGGCCCGCATCGAGCACAACCCGAAGACGGAACGTCCCCGCGTCGTGGCCCCGTGGGATGAGCGCGCACCGTGGCAGCAGGAGCTTGACGAGAAGATGGCCGCTGCTGTCGAGGCGGAGGTGAGGCGGCGCATCGCTCACGAACTCTGGCTTCGCGCCGAGGACCACACCATCCCCGGTGAGCGGAGGAACGCGTGGTACGCCGCAGCTGAGGCCGTGAAGAAAGGGTCCGTGTCGTGACCGCCGGGGTTCAGTGTGAGACGTGCCGGGCGTTCTCCCCGCAGCCGTCCGGCAGGTGGCTGTACGTGGTCAGTCCTGCCGCTGAGCCGTCTCTCATGTCGGTGCTCGGGATCGGCCGCAGGGATGAGCCGGCGACGTTCTGCTCGATGCGGTGCCTTGTCGAGTGGGGTTACGTCCAGCTCGTGACAGGTGAGCCTGCGGCAGGGCAGGAGCCGTCATGACCGGGGAGACCTACGCTCACGGCACTGCGGCCAGGTACTCCCATGGCCCGTGCCGCTGCGGCCCTTGCCGGGGAGCCGCTTCCGCTGCGGCACGGCACCGCTACCGGATGATCGCCTACGG
>Ga0335081_10001674_pt1 | contig 35321 bp, 28 predicted proteins | sample Lox_Sample_35_FD_206713 | JGI IMG/M metagenome (GOLD analysis project Ga0335081, IMG submission 206713) | Soil microbial communities from Loxahatchee National Wildlife Refuge, Florida, United States - Lox_Sample_3.5 | ecosystem: Environmental > Terrestrial > Soil > Wetlands | place: USA...
GGGCGGGCAGCCCCCCCAAGATCGGGGGGGTCTGGGGGGGTCGTCCCCCCGGCTAGCAGAGCCACCCTGGCTGGGGCGCTGGTCGGGCTGGGGTTCGCGGTCAAGGTCACGATCGCCCTGGTGGGGCTGGGGCTCGCGCTGGCCGTGGTGCTCCGGGCCCGGCGCCAGCCCGGGCCGCCGTGGCGGCAGCTCGGCCAGCTGGGGCCCGCGCTGGCGGGCCTCGCGGCCGGGTTCGCGGTGACGGCGGGCGCGGCGGTGGCCATCGGCGGGTCCGCCATGCTGCGCCAGTCGTCGCAGGCGAGCGACATGGTCTCGATCGGGTCCCCGTGGCGGGTGATCCGGACGATCATTCACCTGGCGGTGACCGGGACGGCAGCGACCGACCTGGTGAAGGCCGGGGCGATCGCGCTGGCCGTGCTGCTCGCGGTGCTGCTGATCCGCGGGCTGGAACCCGGTTCCGGTACGGCCTACCCGACGGTGGTCTTCGCGCTGGTGATGGCCTGGCTGTTCGCCTGGCCCTACGTTCTTCCGTGGTACGACGCGCTGGCCTGGGCGCTGTTGCCGCTGGTCCCGCTGGCGCCGGGCGGTGTCGCGGAGGCGCTCGGCTGGATCGTGCTAGCCAGGACCGCCGCGCTCGGGTTCGGCTACCTGCCGGCCCGGCAGGCCGACGCGGCGCTGCCGTCCGGGCTCGGCTGGCTGCAGCCGGTGATCAGGCACGGGGTGACGCCGGCCGTGCTGGCCGCGGCCACCGGATGGCTGGTGCTCGCGATGGTGCGGGCGCGCCGCGGGAACGGCCCGAACGGGCCGGGGAACCCAGCGGTCGCGGAGCCAGGGGCGACCACGGCGAAGGCCAGCACGATGAGCCCCGAAGGATGAGCCCGCAACGATGAGCACTGCTACCGGGATTCCGGCCACGGCCGAAACGGGCCGCCGCGGACCCGCGGGCTGGCCGCGGTGGGCGGTCATCCTGCTCGCCGTGCTGGCCTGGATCGCGGCCCTGGCGGCCATCTGGCCGCTGGTCCGCGGGTACCTGACCAGCGTGCCGGACCAGCGGCTGGTGGATCTCAACGTCTACCGCACCAGCGGGCTCAGCGTGCTGCAGGGCCAGCCGCTCTACACCGTGCTGACCCCGCCGCCGCAGCTGCTGCCGTTCACGTACCCGCCGGCGGCCGCGCTGTTCGCGGTGCCCCTGGCACTGCTGTCCTGGCCGGCCGCCCAGCTGGCCTGGGTTCCCTTCATCTACGTCCCGCTCGCGGTGATCATCTGGTTCGCGTTCGCGCCGCTGCTGCGCCGGGTGTCCCCGGGGCCGCTGCGCGCGGCGGCGTTCGCGGTCATCTTCGCGGCCGGCGCCTACCTGTTCCCGATGCGCGACGAAATGCGGTTCGGCCAGGTGGACACCGTGCTGCTGGCGCTGGCCGTGGCGGACTGCGCGGCCCGGTCGCCGCGCTGGCCGCGCGGTGCGCTGGTGGGACTGGCCACGGCGATCAAGCTGGTGCCCGGGGTGTTCATCGTGTACCTGTGGCTGTCCGGGCGGCGGCGCGCCGCGGTCACCGCGGCGGTCGCCGCGCTGGCCTGGACGCTCGGTGCCTGGCTGCTGCTGCCGGGAGACTCGGTCACCTACTGGACGAGCGCGATCTTCCAGTCCGGGCGGCTCGGCTCCAACGCGGGCACCTCCAACCAGTCGCTGCGCGGCGTCCTGCTCCGGGTCTTCCTGCCCGGCCAGGCGCCCGGCGCGCTGTGGGCCGCGGTCGCCGCGCTGGCGGTCGTGGCCGGCTTCGCGGTGGCCCGCCGCCTGGCTCTGGCGCACCGGGAGATGGAGGGCATCGCGGTGACCGCGCTGCTCGGCGTGCTGCTCTCGCCGGTCTCCTGGATCCACCACTACATCGTCGTGGTGGTGGTGATCGGCGCGATCCTGGCGGACGGCCGCTCCCGGCAGCGGGTCGCCATCGCGGCCGGCACCGCGGCGTTCTTCGCGCTGACCATCCCCTGGTGGGGCCGGTCCCTGCTGAGCCGGCCCGGCGTGCCGGCACTGGCCGCCCGGGTGGTGGAGGACGGCTTCGCCGTCGCCGCCGTGGCGCTCATCGTGATCTTGGCCAGGCTGCCCGCGGCGGACCGGCGCGTCACCGGTACCTGACGCTGCGTGATCGCTATAGTTCCTCACGTGATACCGGTTGCCCCGATCTACCACTGGCTGCTCCTGCACTGGCCGTCAGTAGCCGGGCCCGGCGTGGGGGTGCTCGGCCTCGTGACCGCGATCGTCGCGTACCGGCGCGCCGCCCGGGCGGTCGCCGAATGCACGGCGCTGATCAACGGCAGCATCGGCTCGCGCGGGACGGTGGACCCCCGGGCGCTGCGGGACCTCGCCGTCGTCCGCTATGACGCGCTGAGCGAGATGTCCGGCCAGCTGTCCTTCTCCGTTGCGCTGCTCAACGCGCTCGGCGACGGCATGGTGCTCAGCTCGATCAACGGCCGGACGGAGACCCGCACCTACGCGAAGATCGTCCGGTCGGGCGCGGGCATGCAGGCGCTCTCGCCGGAAGAGGAGCATGCCGTCCGGGCCGCCCGGCTCGGCCAGGGCCTGCCCGCCGCGGAGCAGGCCGGCCACCCCGAGGTGACGGTCCGGACCCGCCGGCCGATGCCCGCGGCCTAGCCCGCCGCCCCGCGGGCGCGCGCCGTGCCCCCGCGAGCTGGCATCATGTGGGCTATGCCTTATGCCTACCTCGGGCCCGAGGGGACGTTTTCCGAGGCCGCGCTGCGCGCCGTCGACCCCGGCGCCGAGCCGCTGTCCTGCCCCACTATCCAGGCCACCCTGGCCGCGGTGCGCGACGGCACGGCCGAACGGGCCGTGGTCCCGATCGAGAGCTCGGTCGAGGGCGTGGTCACCGCGACCCTCGACGACCTGGCTACCGGGAACGGCATGGTCATCCGGGCGGAACTGCAGATCCCTATCGCGTTCGCGCTGCTGGCCAGGGCGGGGACCGGGCTCGGCGACATCAAGCGGGTCGGCGGCCACCCGCAGTCCATGCCGCAGTGCCGCGGCTGGCTCGCCGCCAACCTGCCGGACTGCGAGTGGGTGCCGCTGGCGTCTAACGCCGAGGCGGCCCGCCAGGCCGCGGACGGGCAGGTCGACGCCGCGCTGGCCGGCGCCTTCGCCGCGGACCGGTACGGCCTGGCCGTCATCGCCCCCGACGTGCACGACCGGGCCAGCGCCGTCACCCGGTTCGTCGTGGTGTCACCGCCGGGGCCGCTGCCCGCGCGCACCGGCGCGGACCGCACCTCGGTGGCCCTGTTCCTCGCCGAGGACCACCCGGGCGCGCTGCTCGAGATCCTCACCGAGTTCGCGGTGCGCGGCATCAACCTGACCACGATCCAGTCCCGGCCCACCGGTGACCGGCTCGGCCAGTACTACTTCTTTATCGACTGCGAGGGCCACGTCGACGATGCCCGGGTCGGCGAGGCGCTGATGGGGCTGCGCCGGGTCTGCCGTGACGTCCGCTTCCTCGGCAGCTACGCGCGGTGCGACGGCGGGTCCACGCACGTCAGGCCGGGCACTTCGGACGGCGAGTTCGCCGATGCCGCCGCCTGGCTGGGGCGGCTGCGCTTCGGCCGTCCCTAGGGCCGCAGCCACGGTCGGCTGGGCACGCGCCCGGACCGTTCGGGGACCATGGTTGTTACAGGTACGGTCCCGAGCCTGGCCGCTGGTGCTGCGGATCCGGCTCCGGCTGCGGCGGCATCATCCCCGGCGGCAGCGCGCGGCGCATCTGCTCGAGCTGGGCCCGGGCCGCCATCTGCTGGGCGAACAGCGTCGTCTGGATGCCGTGGAACAGGCCTTCCAGCCAGCCCACCAGCTGGGCCTGGGCGATCCGCAGTTCGGCGTCACTCGGCAGCTCTTCCTCGGTGAACGGCAGCGACAGCCGCTCGAGCTCGTCGACCAGTTCCGGCGCGAGACCGTCCTCGAGCTCCTTGATCGAGCTCTGGTGGATCTCCTTCAGCCGGGCCCGGCTCTTCTCGTCCAGCGGAGCCGCCCTGACCTCCTCGAGCAGCTGCCTGATCATGTTGCCGATCCGCATGACCTTGGCCGGCTGCTCGACCATCTCGGTGACCGGGCGCTCGCGGCCGGCGCCCTCATCCTGGTCGCCGGCCGAGGTCGCTATGCCGTCCGGGCCCACCACGAGGACCTGCGGGTGCTCTTGTGCCTGAGGGTTCATCCCGTCGCTCATTCCCCTAGTCTGTCCGATCACGCGGCCTGCCCGGTGCGGCGGGGGTTCACCTCGAGCCAGTGCAGCAACTGAGTGCGACCATTCAAGTGCGGTGGGTGTCGAAATCGCGCGTCGTATAGCTTACGCTCGAAGGGATGCATGAACCCGGCGAGCCTGCGCGCCCACCCGTGATTACTAAGAGGGACGACCCGTGACGATGAATAACGATACGCCGCAGGTCTTCGGCGACGACACGTATGACCATCCGCGTGACGCCTACCCGCACGACACCACCCGGCCCTCTGACCAGGACGGCGAGGACTTCCCGCTCTTCCGCGGCTGGGAGGAGCGGGTGGAGCCGGTCGGACCGGACGACGAATATCCCCAGCCGTCCTTCTCCGCCTACGAGCCCGCGTTGTACGAGGAGTATCCGCACCGGCCCGCCCCGGGGCAGCCCGGTTACCCGCCGGGTCCCGGCTACGCCCCCGACTCGGGCTATGCGCGGGACCTGGGGTACCCGCACGATCCGGAGGCCGACGTGCGCTACCTGCCGGACCACGGCCGTGCCGCGGACCACGACTATGCCGCGGACCTGGGCTTCGCGGAGGACTCTGGCTACGCGGGGAACCCGGACTTCGGACCGGACGCCGAACCGGTGCCGGCGATGGAGCCGCTACCCGATCCGGCGGGCCAGTCCACGATGCCGGCGCCGGTGCTGCTCCCGCCGCGCGGCGCGGCGCAGATAGCCTCGCCGCCCGCCGGGCACCACGGGTTCCGTGACCAGGTTCTCGCGCCGCCGCCGCCCGTACTGGAACCGGAGTACCAGCGGGAGACCTCGGACAGCCTGACCACCGAGTCGCTGCTGCACGGCAAGCGGGCCGCTCCCGGCTCTGGCTGGCGGCGCAGCGTATACCGGGCCTCCGGCGGGCTGCTGCGGTTCGGCGAATCGGCGGCCGAGATGCGCCGCCGGGACCTCATCAACCGGGTCAGGACGCCGGTCGCGGGCGGGCACCACCGGGTCGCGGTACTCAGCCTGAAGGGCGGCGTCGGCAAGACCACGACCGCGGTGGGACTCGGCGCCACCCTGGCCACGCTGCGCGGTGACCGGGTAATCGCGGTCGACGCCAACCCGGACCGCGGCACGCTGTCGGACAAGGTCCGGCTGGAGACGGCGGCGACGATCAGGGACCTGCTGAACGAGCGCGACCAGGTCAGCCGCTACGCCGACGTGCGCGCCTTCACGTCGCAGGCGCCGAGCCGGCTGGAGGTGCTCGCCTCTGACCGTGACCCGGGGGTGTCGGTGGCGTTCGGTGCCGACGACTACGGCGACGCGGCGCAGATGCTCGAGCATTTCTACTCGATCTGCATCACCGACTGCGGCACCGGCCTGCTGCACTCGGCCATGTCCGGCGTGCTGCGGCTGGCCGACCAGATCATCCTGGTCAGCTCGCCGTCGGTGGACGGCGCGCGGAGCGCGAGCGCCACCCTCGACTGGCTGGAGGCGCACAACTGCGCCGACCTGGTCCGCAACGGGGTGGTGGTGCTCTCCGCGATCCGGCCGAAGAGCAAGAGCACTGTCGACCTGGACCGGCTCGAGCACCACTTCGCCTCCCGCTGCCGGGCGGTGGTCCGGATTCCCTACGACGCGCACCTGGAGGAGGGCGCGGAGATCGAGCTCGAGCTGCTCGCCAGCGATACCGCCGAGGCGTACCTGGCCCTGGCCGCGGTCGTGGGCGACGGGCTGGCCTGGCCGCGCCGGCTGACGTCCCGTTCGGGGTTACCGTAGGCTGGTGATCCCCAGGAGGGCTCGCCTAGTGGCCGATGGCGATGGTCTTGAAAACCATTGTGGCGGCAACGTCACCGTGGGTTCGAATCCCACGCCCTCCGCTCTGATCTCGGAAGACTAGTTCTGACCTGGGCTTATGCCCGCCAGTATGACATCGCGTGCTCGTCACCGACCGCAGCCACCTGCTGGCGGCCTCCACGCCGCCGTCGATGCACTTCGCGTACACCCGCAGCAGTACCTCCACACTGTGACCTGCACGATTAGCCACTCACCAGGGATTCGGCGGCTACGAGGAAGAAGGGGGGAGAGCAGCAGCCTTGATCAAGCGGCGGAGACCCTGGACCGAGGCGGCGCCGATTACACGCCCGGCGATCCTGCCGTCCGGGGAGATCACGAGCCTGCTGGGGAGGGCGCTGATGGGAATGAGCCGGTTGAATTCAGCCGCGATAAGGTCGCCAGGGTCGTTCAGGCTGGGGTAGAGAAGCCCGTACCGCTGCATGTAGGCCTTCGCGCTGGCCGTGTTGTCCTCCACGTCGATGCCGACGAACTGGACGCCCGATGCCTTGAGCTGCCGCGCGGCAACCGACAGGGCAGGTGCTTCCTGCCGGCAGACCGTACACCATGATCCCCAGAAGTTCAGTACGATCACGTGGCCATGCTCCGCGGCAAGACGCAGTTCCTGGCCCGTGAGCGTGCGGCCGGATACCGCTGGCATCAGCGGCCGTTGTCCTGGGGGAAAGATCGTCGTGCCAGCCACGTTCGATGCGTTAGCCGGCGAAGAACGCACCAGCGCGCAGCCCGTGATCATCAGCAGGACCGCAGCGCCAGCCGTAAGGATGGTGGCCCTCGTCCCTGCCGTCGTCACCGACCCGCTCAGGGACACACCCAAACCCTACGAATCGTAGTAGATCGATGCAAGGATGTCTCTCGGTGGCCGGTAGGGACGGCGTCGGCACAGGTAGTACGGACGGTAAGCCCCGAACCGCGGATGCTCTTGAAACCATTGTGGCGGCAACGTCACCGGGGTTCGAATCCCACGCCCCCGGCGACCACGCCCTCGGCGCTGCTTAGCCGTTGCTGTCCAGGAACGCGGTGACAGCCGATACGAACCATCCCGAGTCATCAAGCCACGGGTAGTGACCAGCTCCCCGCTGAACCAGGAAGAGGGCCGTGGGGAACAACGCAGCCAACTCGCCAACCACCCGCGGAGGCCATTGCGGGTCGAGACCACCCGCAAGGACCAGCACAGGCGAGCCGAACTTGGCGAGCGCGGCGCGAGTGCCTACCGGGTCGAACGCTCCCTCGGCGGCAAATCCACCCGCCGCGTCCTCGCTCGTCTGCGTCTCTCCCGCGGCCCAGTGAGCCTGTGCGGCGGTGTCCCAGCGGCCATAGAACAATGGGCCGATCGCGCGGAAGTCCTCGTCAGAATCGCCGCCGCGCTCGAATGCCGCGGCGGCCTCGGCGAACCACGGCTCGTGTCGCCGCAAGTTCATGATCTCGGCCCGCGTCTCGTCACCAACCTCCACGCCGACTACCCGCCCGCTCGGCGTGATCAGGGCTAGCTTGCTCACCCGCCCGGGATGCCGGATCGCGTACTGCACCGCGATACCAGCGCCAGCTGAATGCCCCAGGAGGTCAAAACACTCAAGCCCGAGATGATCCTGCAAGGCGGCCACGTCTTCCGCCAGGCGGTCACAGCGGTAGCCGGCCGGATCGGCCGGGATCGCTGACTGACCGGTGCCCCGCACGTCCAGCATGATCAACCGCCGGGCTGAGGACAAGCCGCCGAGATCGCCCAGGTAGGCAGAGGCGCGCCCTGGGCCGCCCGGCAGGCAGACCACGGGGACACCTTCCCCCTGGACGTGATAGGCGAGTTCAGTTCCGTCCGCAGCGTAAAAACTCGGCATGCCCGCGATGCTGGCACCGGACACAAAAGACCGCAACCTCGATAAGCCAGCTGGCCGTGCCGACGCATAAGCGAGCCCATATCCAGCAAGTTCAGGTGGATAGTCGTACAGTCGGTCTCGTGACGGCATGGCGGGTACGCGCGGTCCAGCTTCCCGACGGGGATCCGGTGGACGCGGGTATCACCAGCACGGGCAGATGGACGTTGCGGCCCGCGTCCGCGTCCGGGGCCGAGGTCCTGCCGGGACGGTTCATTCTCCCGGGCCTGGTTGATGCCCACTGTCATCTCAGCGTTGCGGCGGGAGACGACGGCCAGCCTGTCGCGCTGGATTTGGCGGCCGCGCGGACCAACCTCGCGAAAGCTCGCTCGGCCGGCGTTATTACAATCCGGGATACCGGAAGCCCGGGGAGTATCACGCTGGACCTCCTCGGGACCGCTGACGGTGCCGGGCTCATGGCTTGCGGCCGGTTCCTTGCCCCCGAGGGCCGGTATTTTCCCGGCTTGCACGTGCCGGTTCCAGCTGAGGATCTCGTGGCCGCGGCGCTGGCCGAGGTGGAGGCAGGGGCGCGCTGGGTCAAGCTGATCGCGGACTTCCCGGTGCTCCGGCCGGGCGAGCCGCCTGAACGCCCTGCGCGCCCCACGTATCCGCTTCCCGACGTGGAAAAGCTGGTCACGGCGGTCCATGCCGCCGGCGCCCGGGTCGCTGCGCATTCCACGACACGGCTTGTGACCGAGCTGGTCGCCGCGGGAATCGACTCGATCGAGCACGGCACCGCCTTGGACGAAGCCGACGTGACCGCGTTGGCGGCCCGAGGCGGCGCGTGGACGCCGACCCTGTGCGCGACCGTGGGTGCTGACTCCCACCATGACCCCGAGCGGCGGAAACAGCAGCTGGAGCTCAGAGAGCAGCTCGGTTACCTGCTCCGGATCGCAGCCGACCAGGGTATGACCATCATGACGGGGAGCGACGTGGTCGGAAACATCCCGCGGGAGGTCGCGCTTCTGGCCGAACTCGGACTGCCACCGCAGGCAGCGCTCGCCGCAGCCAGCACGGCAGCACGGGCGTTTCTCGGCTGTACCGGCCTCGACGACGGCGAACCCGCCGACCTGGTCAGCTACGACGACGACCCGCGCGAGGATCCGGCCGCACTCGCCCGCCCGGCGGCCGTCTTCGTACGTGGAACCCGCATCCGGTAAATCGGCGTGCGGCGAGACCCCGCAACGCTGACTCGGCCGTGACCACCTAATCCACGACGACACAACCGCCGACCGGGTCGGCATAGACGCGGCAGTGGTCATTCGGCTGGAAATCGTACTTTGTGGCACCGGCGGCCAGCACCCGCGCCTCGGTTGCGTCCAGGTCATCAACGTCGAAATCCAGGTGCATCTGCGCCGATGAGGCCGCGTCGGGCCAGGTCGGTGGTGAGTAGGCGGGAGCGCCCTGGAAACAGATAGCCGAGCCGTCCGGGCACGTCATCAAGGCCCAGGAATCACCCGAGACCGTGACCTCGCAGCCCGTGATCTCGGCGTAGAACGCGGCTAGCTCTCCGGCGTCCGGGCCGTCGAGGGTAACCCCGCCGAACTTGATCGAGTCAGACATGAAATCCTCCCGCGGCGTCTGGCGCGTTTGGGCCGGTCTAGCCGATGTCGGCCGCTAGGTTCTGGTATGCGGGCAGGAGTTCCCCCCACCGCCCCTCGGTAACACGCTCACGTCCGGCGATGTGGGCGGCGAGATCTTCGACGTGGACCTGCAACCCCGCCCCATAGGCAGCGAGCTGGTCCAAGGGCAGGCCCCGTTGGTCGAGGACCAGGGTGGTCTGGCCGCCGTTAGCGGTCAGCGTGGCCTCGATGACCTCCTCGTCCTCCTCGTCCGTCTCCTTGCTCGTCACCAGCAGCCGCCGCGGCGGCTCGCATACGTCCACGCGCCCGGTGCCTTCCCATCCGCTGGCAAAGACGCGTGCGCGGAATCCTCCGCCGGGGCGCAGGTTGCCCTCGACCTGGCCGTACCAGTGAGCCAGGCGGCCGGGCTCGGTGAGTGCCGACCACAGATCATCGATACCGGTCTCGAAGCGGTCCTCGATGTGCACGATGCCCTTGCCCGCTGCTGACCGCAGGCTGCCCAGGATGCGCGGGCCCGGGGCTGTGTTGCTGGTCATCTGGTGCTCCTTCGCTCGTATCAGCCAGGTATGGACTACCCGGTGGCCCGTAACTCATCGGCCAAGCCTGGACGAGATGGCAGACAGCCGAGGGCGGCTCGCGGCGCCCCTCCCGCCGCGGGGTCCGCCGAATGAGCAGATGTCCTGCTCTAGATGCAGGTGGCCGCGGGTCCGTATCCTTACTAGGAGGTTGACGGAACAGCCGGTGGTCTGGCGTGTCCGGCTGGCGGTGCACCTTCCTGCCTGGACGGCACGACGACCGGCGGGCGGAAGGCATCGAGGTGGTTCCCGTGGCGGCGCTCAGGGCTTCGGCGTCGGCCGGGGCAGACGGACCCATCGTGGCATTGTCCGGTGAGGCGGACGCGACCACGGCCGCGGAGTTGCGCGAGACGCTGGCGACGCAGCTGGGCACCGGAGCACGGCTGCTGACGGTGGACGCGTCCGGGCTGAAGTTCCTGGACTCCGCCAGCTTGCGCGTCCTGATCCTGGCGGCCAGGGCGCTGCGGGGGCGCCACGGCAGGCTCGTGTTCGCGCGCCCGCAGCCGCTCGTGGCCAGGCTGCTGGAAATCACGGGCGCAGACCGGCTGCTCGAGGTGCAAGAGTAGTCTCGGCGGCATGGGAGACGAGGTGCTGCCGCCCTTCAGCCTGGGCGAGGTCGTGACGCGGTGGCAGTTCGCGCCGATCATCACGGCTTTCGCGGTGGTAGCGGCGGGCTTGTACCTGTGGGGCGTGCTGCGGGTGCGGCGGCGTCATCCGGCCCGTCCGTGGCCGCTGTACCGGACCGCGCTGTTCCTCGGCGGCCTGGCCATCGTGGTGATCGCGACCGAGAGCGGCATCGGCAGCTACGACGACGTGCTGTTCTGGGATCACATGGTGCAGCACCTGCTGCTCCTCATGGTCGCGCCGCCGCTGCTCGTGGTGGGCCAGCCGGCCACGCTGCTGCTGCACGCCAGCCGGAACCCGCTGCACACCTGGGCCAAGAGGGTGCTGCGCTCCCGCGTGATGGCCGCGATCACCTGGCCGCCGTTCGGGGTCGCGCTCTACGTCGGGGTCATCGTCGGCACGCACCTCACCGGCTTCATGAACCTGGTGGAGACCAATAGCGCCGTGCACGACGCCGAGCACGCGCTCTACCTGATCTCCGGCTACCTCTACTTCCTGCCGCTGATCGGCCGGGAGCCGATCAGGTGGAAGGTCTCCTACCCGTCCCGGATCTTCCTGCTGTTCATCGCCATGCCGGTGGACGCCTTCACCGGGCTCGTACTCAGCTCCGAGAGCAGGAACCCGTTCCCCGGGCTGGCGGAGGGTCGCCCGCGCTGGGCACCGAGCCCGCTCAGCGACGTGCATATCGGCGGCGCGGTGATGTGGGTGGGCGGTGCGGGCATCATGTTCGGCCTGGTGATGGCGGTGTTCTTCGCCTGGAGCCGGGAAAAGCGCGCCGACGGCGGCCTCGGCTGGCTCGAAGCAGCTCGCCGGTCCAACTTCGCCACCGTGGTCGCCTCGCACCAGGACGCTAGCGCCGGGCCCGGCCCGGCGTCTACGGCATCTCCGGCCGCGGTCCAGGCGCCGGCCCGCGACCGGGAGACCGTCGACGACGACGAGCACCTAGCGGCCTACAACGCCTACCTGGCCCGGCTCAACAAGTCCCAGGACGGCTAGCGTCCCGCAGATGGCGGGCATAAGCGCCGCCGTTGCCCGGACGCATGGCGGCGTCGCGCACCAGCGGCCCGCTGGTCCCTCACGTCCCGCCAGACCCACGCTCAGCCGCTCCAGGCGCCGCCCGGAACCACGGCAATGCCACATCGTGGTGGTCCTGACCACGGCAATGCCGCATCGCAGTGGTTCACGGGGCCGCGAATACGGCGGGAAAGCCGCGCGTGGGAATATGCCTTGCGCCGAGGATCACGATCTTCTGGACACACCTGCCCAGGCCCGGCGCGACACGCCGGTAGCGCTTTCTAGCCAAATCTACGATCTCAGCTAGACGTGGTCATAGAGTCCAATGCCATGAGCGAGCCGCAGCGTCATAGCGGTGCCCGGTAGGCGAGCGGAGGCACGGCCATGGATCCGGTGCGTAACCCGTACGCCCCCGGCGCGGGGCAGCGACCGCCCGAGCTCACCGGGCGCGACCGGGAGATCGGCCAGTTCGAGGTGGTCCTCGAGCGGGTCGCCCGCGGCCGCCCGGAGCGGAGCATGGTGCTGACCGGGCTGCGCGGGGTGGGCAAGACCGTGCTGCTGAACACGTTCAGGTCGATGGCCCTGCAGCGGCTCTGGGGCACCGGCAAGATCGAGGCGCGGCCGGACCAGTCGATCAGGCGCCCGGTCGCGGCCGCGCTGCACATGGCGGTGCGGGAACTCGCGCCCCGGCACCGCGCCCCAGACCGGATCGATTACTTCCTCGGCGTCCTGAAGGCGTTCGCCGCCCGCGACCCGAAGGCGCCGAAGGGCTCATCCGTCACCACGGCGCTCGGCATCGATGTCCTGATGCAGCGGGGCCGGGCCGATTCCGGCGACCTCGAGGTGGACCTGACCGAACTGTTCGCCGAGGCCGCTTCGGTGGCCGCCGATCTCGGCGTCGGGATCGCCCTGTTCGTCGACGAGATGCAGGACATTCCGACGGCCGACGTGTCCGCCCTCTGCGCCGCCTGCCACGAACTGTCGCAGACGGGCGGGCCGCTGATCGTGGTGGGCGCGGGCCTGCCGCACCTGCCCGCCGTGCTGTCGGCGAGCAAGAGCTACTCCGAGCGGCTGTTCAGGTACGCCAGGATCGACCGCCTGGACCGCGAGGCCGCCGACCTGGCGCTGATCGCCCCGGCCCAGCGGGAGGACGTCACCTTCACGGTCGGGGCGCTCGACGCGCTGTATGCCGCCGCGGACGGCTATCCCTACTTCGTCCAGGCCTACGGCAAGGTGACCTGGGACGTGGCCGCGGCGAGCCCGGTGACGGCAGCCGACGTGAGCATGGCCGCCCCCGAGGCCGAGGGTGAGCTGGCCGTCGGGTTCTTCGGCAGCAGGTACGAGCGGGCCACGGTCTCGGAGCGCCAGTACATGCGGGCGATGGCCGGCTGCGGGGACGACCCGGTACCGACGTCGGTGGTCGCCGACGAACTCGGGCGCAAGCCGTCCAGCCTGTCACCGGCCCGGGACGGGCTGATCAAGAAGGGGCTGATCTACAGCTCTGAGCGCGGCCTGATCGCGTTCACCGTTCCGCATTTCGGCAAGTTCCTGCGCTCACAGCCGGTCTAGCTGGCAGCCCGTCTGGCCGCGATGCTCTATCCGACTATCGGGTTATCTAGCTCACTGCCTAGAGTCTCCTAGAGAACGGCAGACTCGCGGGTCCCGGTGGGGCCCAGGATTTCGTCGGTGTCCGCGTCGAGAACGGCCGCGCGGACGGCTGGCCGACGTGACTGCAGGTAGACGGCGAACACGATATCGACCGGCCGGCCGCGTGCGTATCCCGGGTACACCACGAACCGCCAGCACCCCTCGCGCCAGACGTCCGACGGTGACCCGGCGGAGACCTGGGCCGCGTACCGGCGCCACTGCGAGCTCGCGTGCAGGGCGCTCATGGTCCGCCCGACCGGCATCCGGCGCAGTTCGCAGGGCTCGGAGTAGCCGAGCCTGACCATGATCTCGCTGAGCTCGGGCGACAGGAAGGCGATCAGCGCGAGCTCGAAGGCCAGCACCGCGAGCCAGAGTCCGGCCACGGCCGGCGAGGACGGCATGCGCAGCGGCGGCAGGCCGAGGGTGGCGACGGCGGACGCGCACAGCAGGCCCGGGCGGGCGATGGTACGCAGGCCGATGGGCGTGCCGCTGAGCTCGCCGAAGCAGCCGCAGCCCGCGGCGGGACGCCGCTGCCTCATCTCGTTCAGCGCGCCCACCGCGACGAGGAAGAACAGCGCCGTGCCGGTCCGCACGACGGTGGCGGGCAGGACGGGCCAGTCGTGGCCGAACTTCACGGCCGTGCCGATCAGCCCGAGGCCCAGGCCGACTTCGGCCGCGAACACCAAGATCATGATGGGCCGCCGCAGGTGGGCCGGGAACAGGTCGGCCGGGTCCGAACGGGCCGGGTGGGCATGTGGTCGCAGCGCCCGCCACGCCTTGGCGAGGAAGGCGCCGAGCAACATGGCGGCCAGCAGCGGGACCTGCACTTCGCGGACGGCGGTGAGCATGCCTCAGCCGCCGATCATCATCGTGGCGTTGAAGCAACCGACCTCGAGGGCGCCGCCGAGCTCCACGAAGGCGGCCATGGTGAGGTCGGCGATCCGGCCCTTCCTGGAGGTCCCGCAGGTCACGCAGCGGTCGCAGAACAGCCTGGCGGTCGCCCCGCAACTGGTCACCGGGACGACCCTGTCTTGTTCGGCACAGTCGTTCCGCAGCCTGATCAGGCTGCCCACGGACAGGTAGGGGAGCCGGACACAGCCCGACCCCGTCGCGTGCGGGTCGACCGCGTATTCCTCGACGTCGTGCAGATCACCGGGGCAGAAGGGCGGCGCCATGGCGGCGTGCTCGCAGCTCGTTTCCGGGTCCAGGGCCGGGTAGGCGAGCCCGAGCAGGTTCTCCGGCTCTTCCCCCGGCTCGTGCCAGACCGCGGCCCCGCTGACCGGGTCGGGCACATGGCCGCTCACCATCGGCGCGGCGGGGGGATGGCCGGCCCGGTACGGGGGCTGCGACGTAGCCGGTATCAGAGCCTGCAGGTAACCGTCGTGCTTGAGGCCGATAACGTCGATCAGGTAGCCGGGTTCGAGCCGCGGGAAGCGGACCTGGATCCGGCCGGCGGCCTCCGGGCGGATCAGGATGATCCGCCGGCCCTTGGCCGGACCCTCGTCCACCAGCAGGCTGGCCGGGCCGTCCCGCTCGACGATCGTCCCGGTGACCCGGCCGATCTCGGCCCAGATCCGGTCCAGCACCGGTCCGCCCGGATGGCGGCGGCGGACAATTGCGTGGTCGCCCTGCCTCAGGGACGCCGGGGGGACCGGGCCGCCGCGCCAGGCTTCCGCCGTGGCGGCGAGCGGGAATCGCTGTTCGCCGCGGTCAGTATGCAGAATTAGAATGTGCGGGCTGACGTCGAGTATTCTCCCCGTCACCGTGTATGCCAGGGACCTGTCTGCGACTCCGGCGTCACTAATTCCCGTCAGAATGAACGAAAGGTCCGATTCGTCACGCCGGCCGAGAACCGCTGCCTTTAGCAGCGATCTGCGTGCGAATCGTGTCGGACTAGCCGAGTCCGTGACGTCGTCGCACCAACGGGAAATGTCAGCCAATTGCCGCACTTGCCCTCCGTGGGATTGCATAGGCCTGAATATGACCCTGCTTGGTGCCGCCGGTCACGTCAAGTCATTCCGGCACCTTCATCGCCGAGGACACACAGATACATCTCTGGCGGATAGCCAGGCCAGGCCACCGCGGCCCGGTTTCCCGTCATGCCAGTACGAAGCGTAACGTTGAAAACACCTTAAGTAAGGTAGTCGGCATGAGCTGCGCCGGCAATCACGATGAATCGCGAGCCTGCGACCACGATGCCGCGTTCAGTGATTACGTCCTCACCCGGGGAACCGCACTACTGCGGATGGCCACCATGCTCACCGGGAACCGGGCGGACGCCGAAGACCTCGTGCAGGCGGCCCTGGCCAAGACCTACCGGGCGTGGGGCAAGATCAACGATCACGCCGCGCTCGACGCCTATGTCCGGCGGGCGATGGTCAATACCCACATATCGTGGTGGCGCCGCCGCCGGCTCGAGGAGTTCCCCACCGACGAACTGCCGGACCAGGCCGTGGCCGACCACGCGCGGGAAAGCGACACGGCCGAAGTCGTCCGGCGGGCGCTCGACCGGCTGCCGCAGCGGATGCGGGCCGCCGTCATGCTCAGGTACTTCGAGGACATGACCGAACCGGAGATCGCCGCGGCGCTCGGGATCAGCCTGGGCACGGTGAAGAGCACGGTGTCACGGGCGGTGGCGAAGCTGCGCATTGACGCGGAGCTCGGCAAAGATTCCGGCGCCTTACTGTTCGGCCGCGCTGCGCGCTTTGCTGCCTAACGGGGCCGTGCGCGAGATACAGGGTCTACTGCCGGCCGCCTGACTCATGGCACTATCAGGTATGCAGGTCAGGCACCCAGAGGAGGTGGCTCGGTGCGGAGCACGATGATGGATCTCCCGCTGACGATCACATCGATCATGCGGTACGGGACGTCGGTATTCGGCGACAGCGAGGTCGTCACCTGGACCGGAGACGGGACCAGGCGCCGTACCTACGCCGAAGCGGGCCGCCGGGCCGCCCGGCTGGCCAACGCCCTACGCGGCCTGGGCGTGGACTCTGATCAGCGGGTCGGCACCTTCATGTGGAACAACGCCGAGCACCTCGAGGCCTACCTGGCGGTCCCCTCGATGGGCGCGGTCCTGCACACGCTGAACATCAGGCTCGCGGCGGCCGACGTCGGCTACATCGCCACCCACGCCGAAGACCAGGTCGTCATCGTGGATGCTTCGCTGGTCCCCAAGTTCGCCGAAATCCTGCCCAGCGCGCCGACCGTCAAGCACGTGATCGTGACCGGCGGCCCGCTCGACGATACGCCGGGAACCGACCAGCTCACCGGCGTGGGCGTGCACCGCTACGAGGACCTGCTCGCCGCCGAGACGGACGTGTTCGACTGGCCGTCGATCGACGAGCAGTCAGCCGCGGCGATGTGCTACACCAGCGGGACCACCGGGCACCCGAAGGGCATCGTCTACAGCCACCGGTCCAGCTACCTGCACTCGATGGGCGCCTGCCTCGGGAACGCGTTCGGCCTGTCCGAGCGGGATCGCGTGCTGCCCGTCGTGCCCATGTTCCACGCCAACGCGTGGGGCCTGGCCTACGCCGGCCTGCTGTCCGGGGCCGCCCTGATCATGCCCGACCGGGACCTGACGCCCGCCACGCTGGTCCGGCTCATCGGCGACGAGGGCGTCACTGTGGCCGGCGGGGTGCCGACGATCTGGGCCGGGCTGCTCGACTACATGCGGTCGACGGGTGGCGACCTGTCCTCGCTCCGCCTGGTGGTCGCGGGCGGCTCCGCGGTGCCGCACGCGATGATGGTGAGGTTCGAGAAGGAACTCGGCGTGCGGCTCCTGCAGGCCTGGGGCATGACCGAGACGTCGCCGCTGGCTAGCGTGGCCCACGTCCCGGCCGGCGTGAGCCGGGACGAGGAGTGGTCGTACCGGGACAGCCAGGGCCGCCTGTTCTGTACCGTCGAGGGCCGGCTGTCCGGCGACGGCGGGGCGCTGCTGCCGAGCGACGGCGAGGCGGTCGGCGAGGTCGAGGTCCGCGGACCCTGGATCACCGGCTCCTACTACAAGGACGACGACCCGGCCAAATTCCACGACGGCTGGCTGCGCACCGGCGACGTGGGGACAATGGACGAGCGCGGCTTCATCCGGCTGACCGACCGGGCCAAGGACGTGATCAAGTCCGGTGGCGAGTGGATCTCCTCGATGGAACTGGAGAACGCCCTGATGGCCCATCCCGACGTGGCCGAGGCCGCGGTGATCGGGGTGGCCGACGACAAGTGGGGGGAGCGGCCGCTCGCGGCGGTGGTGATCCGGCCCGGCGCCGAGGTTACCGCGGAGAAGCTGCGGGCCTTCATGACCGAGCAGATCCCGCGCTGGCAGCTTCCCGAGCGCTGGTGCTTTGTCGCCGAGGTTCCCAAGACCAGCGTGGGCAAGTTCTCCAAGCGGCAGATGCGAGAGGCCTACCTGCGCGGCGATTACGAGATCATCGAGGTGCGCTGACCGCCTTCGGTCCCGGATTGCTTTGCCGGGGCCGGGCCAGTGCCGGTACGCTATGGCCCACCGCACCACGCGTGCGGATGGAGGATTCGCCTAGTCCGGTCTATGGCGCCGCACTGCTAATGCGGTTGGGTGTAACCACCCTCCGGGGTTCAAATCCCCGATCCTCCGCACTCGACCAGGGGTTTTCCGGGGAAGTCGCGACTGGAAGGCCCCTCATCGCCCACGCCGCCCGCGAGGAGTACACCGAGGCCGTGCTTACCCGCGCTCGTGCCCGCGCTGCGGCCGTGCCCGAGCGGGAAGAACTGGCCGCCCAGGCGCATGCTCACGAGCAGCGCGCTGGCGCACTCGCCGACCGCGAACGCGAACTAGTCGAGGCCGACGAGCAGCGCGCTGCCTGGCACGCCGCCACCGAGCCCGCCCGCGAGCAGGCTCGCTGGGTAGTTCCAGGAGTAGGCAGGAGTTCGGGCGTCGGCGCCAATGCAGTGGTCGCACCGGTAGCGAGGCAGGTTGGTGATCAAGCACAGGTCATCCTCTTTGCTGGCTGCCACACAGCAGGCATTCTCTGCGCTCGGCGAGGTCAATCAGCCGCGAGCAGACCTCTGACCGCTCTGCTCGGAGCGCCTCCCGATGCCGGCATGGGAATCCGGTCATCCCCTTACAGGCCGCCTGCCTGGGGAAATGCCGCCTGAGCGGTGCCGTGACACTCCAGGTGACACGGCCGTGACCTGCCCGACGACCCGGATCCATCCGGCGGTTATTGCGCAGGCCGCCGCGACCGCGCGGGCCTGCTGACCGGCGGCAGGTTCAACCTCGGCGTGGGTACTGGTGAGGCGCTGAACGAGCACGTCACGGGCACGAAGTGGCTCGTGGCCGAGGAACGCCAGGAGAGTCCGCGCAACTGCTTCCGCTGCCGCGGCACTTGGGCAGCTCGCCCAGCTGGTGACCGAGGACATGGTCCCGGCCTCGTGCGGGCCCGATCCCGGTCCGTGTGTCGAGGCCATCCGGGCCTACCAGGAAGCCGACTTCGACTTCCTCGCCACCCAGGTCCTGCCGCAGGTGCGGGGAGACTGAGACCGGGTCACCCGGCCGCCTGCCAGTAACTACCCCGCCGTCGACCGGCCCGCCGACGAGGACACGGCATCCAGCATCCCCGGTCCGGACGCTGTGTTTCCGGCCCTGCAGTGATCCCTCGCACGAGGTCGCGAGCACGACCCCGGCTGCGGTCCGAGGTCTGTGCGGTCGGCGTCCGGTCACGGACCGGTCCACTGCACCAGCAGCAGCGTGGCGTCATCGCGCAGGCCGCCGGCCTGGTGGTCGAGCACGGACTGGACCAGACGCCGTAGCAGTTCCTCGGCTGTCCGGCCGCTGGCGGCTTCCCGCTCCAGCAGATCGGCCAGCCGGTCCAGCCCGAACTGTTCCCCGTCCGGGGTCCGCGCCTCGGTCACCCCGTCGGTGTACAGCAGCACCACGTCATCGGGCTGAAGCTGCTCAATGCCCGGCTCGGGAGCGGGATCGCCGAGCCCGAACGGCAGCACCGGGGCACTGCTGAGCTCGGCGACCACTTTACGGCCGCGCAACAGCAGCGGCCGCGGGTGGCCGGCACACGACCACTCCAGCCGCCCTGACCCGGTGGCCAGCCGGGCGATGATGCCGGTAGCGAACGAATAGTCGTCGTAGTACCCGGCCAGGGCCGCCTCGATGGCCGCGTGCATGCCGGCCACCGGGGCCCCGTCCCGGCGCGCGTGCCGGTACGCGCCGACCGCCAGGCCGGTCAGCAACGTCGAGCCGATCCCGTGTCCCAGGCCATCGATGATCGCGAAATGCAGATCGGCGCCGTTGACCGCGTAATCGAACGCGTCGCCGGCGACATCGTAGGCTGGCTCGAGCGCCCCGGCGATCAGCGCACCCGCGGTGCGCGCGCTCAGCGGCGGCAGCAGATCCCACTGCATGCCCGCCGGCAGCGACATGGCCCGGCCGCGCCGCCGCACGTACGGGACGTCGCTAACCCGTGCGGCCGAGGCCACCACCAGGCCGGCGAAGACGCCGAGCGACGCAACCTGGGCCAGCACCTGTGCGCTGGCATCCGGGACCGTGACCGCCAGCACCCCGGTCCGGGTGGTCTGCTCCACCACCGGGACCCAGACTCGGACCGAGCCGTCCCGCGGGCCGGTCACCGGCTGGCCCGTGGTGAACGCCCGGCCCGCTATCGTCCCCGCCACGTCCTGCCCGGCCACGCCGGCGGCCAGCGGGAACAAAACTTGGAAGGCGAAATCGGCCAGGTACACCACCGGATCCCAGGCGGGCAGCGGCTCGCACGCCGCCGTGAGCACACGGTGCAGGTCAACGTCGGCATCAACGCCCAAGACACGGAGCGCCTCGCGGTAGCCGGGCTCGCCCATCGCGGCTCCACCCCACCCCAAGACGGTATGTCGCAGCGCGGGCCGCGCTGCCCGCCCAGACTACCCGCGCGTCAGCTAGCCTCCGCCACGCCCGCTGGCTGGCCAGGCAGGGTTCGCTCACGTCCCGCGCGGATCCAGCTCGGCCTCAGTGATCCGCGCCATCCCCCATCGCTACCGGGAGCGCGCCAGCCAAGGTCTGCCAATACGGTCGAGGCAGAGTAGAGGATGACACCCTTGTCGATGGTTTCCGACTGGTCCGCCAACAGCGTGGCCCGACCGCCGCGGTAAGCTCCCGGCGGCGAACGCGGAAACGACGCATGGGAGGTTATGCCGGATTACGGCAACTGTGATGCACAGTCGGGGATGGCCGGATACCCGTTATCCTCCCTGATCCAAGAGTTTCTTGATCTTGAACTTGGCTAGTCAGGGCACCACGCCAAAGTCGAGGCTCCACCTTCCGGACTGCTGGGTGCGGCTCGACCTGGTACCGGTTGCGCTGCAGCGATACCGTCGCGGCCTTGGTCACCTTCCCGTACTCGCTCCAGCGGAACGCCTCGGACAAGCCTGGCCGTCCCTCAGAGCCACAGACTGTGGCGTAGGTCGGCCGACAGCTGGGACACCTGCGCCGGCGCCACGACAGCTAAGGCGAGATCATGGTGCTGATCACCTTTATCCAGGCGAAGGTCCTCTAGATGGCATGCCTTCGGCCCTGGCGGCGCCCGGATCCGCGGTCCATCCTGTGAGGTGGAGGAGAAGGATCGGCCGATGACTCGCTACGTGACCAGGGACCGGGCCGCGATCGCGGCCGCGGTGGCGGCGCCGCTGGCGGCCGCCGCGATCTTGCTGCCGTGGCGCTCCAGCTGGTCCAACACCAACGTCGCGCTGCTGCTGATGGTGGTCGTGGTCGCGGTGGCCGCGATCGGCAACCGCGCCGCCGGGGCGCTGGCGGCGCTGGGGGCGGCCGCCTGGTTCGACTTCTTCTTCACCGTGCCCTACCAGCGGTTCGCGATCCGCAGCCCGGCGGACGTCACCACGTTCATCCTGCTGCTGGCCGTCGGCGTCACGGTCTCGCAGATCGCGGCCCGCGCCCGCCGCCTGAAGGTGATCACCATCACCGATGCCGCCTACCTGGCGCGGATCCACGAGGCGGCGGCGCTCGCCCAGTCGGCTGTCTCCGGCCAGGCCGTCGTCGATCACGTGCGCAAGCAGCTCATCGACGTGCTGGGGCTGCGGGACTGCCGGTTCGAGTACGGAATGCTGATCGGTCACCCGCCGCGGCTCGAGCAGGACGGCACGATCGTGACCAGGTACAGCCACATCGACGTGGAGCTGGCCGGGATGCCCGCGGAGGAGGTCGAGCTGCGGACGTTCGGCAACGGCCAGTACTACGGGCGGTTCATGCTGACGCCCGCGCCCGGCTCCAAGCCCGCGCTGCAAGCCCGGCTGGTGGCCGTGACCCTGGCCGACCTGGCCGGGCGGGCGCTGGGATCCGCGGTACCAAACCGGGCAGGGAGCTGACGCCGGACCCGGCCCGCGGCTACAGCTCGATGCGTGAGCCCATGACGAGGGTACGGTCGCGGGGGAGCTGGAAGTATTCGGCGGCGTCGGCGGTGATCTGTGAGGTCGCCACGAACAGGCGCTTGCGCCAGCGGCTCATGCCGGGTGTGTTGCCCCGGACCACCTCGATCCGCGACAGGAAGTAGGACAGCTTGTCGTCATCGAGAGGGGCCTCGATGTCGGCCTGGCGGATCAGCGGCAGCAGGCCAGGGACGTTCTGCTGGTCCATGTAGCCGAACCGGGCGGTGACGTGGAGGATCCGGTCGTCCCGGTAGCCCAGGTCGTCGATGGTGATCCGCTCGGAGGCCGGGATGTGCGGCACCGGCATCGTCTCGATGGCGAGGATGAGGACATGCTCGTGGAGCACCTGGTTGTGCTCGACGTTCGCCCGCAGCGCCAGCGGGGCGGTGTCCTTGCCGCGGTTGAGGAAGACCGAGGTGCCGGGCACCCGGTGCAGCGGGGGCTTTATGGCGTGGAGGTGATCGATGAACGCCCGGAGTTGCCCCTCGTCGCGCTGCCGCTGGCGGGTGACGAGTTCGCGGCCGCGCTGCCAGGTGGTCAGGACGGTAAACGCGACGATGGCGATCAGCAGCGGAAGCCACGCTCCGCTCACGAGCTTGGTCAAGTTGGCGGCGAAGAACAGCAGGTCCACGGTGAGGAGGACGGCGGCGCCGGGCGCGACGATCCACCATGGCTTGCGCCACTGGTACCGGACGACGTAGAAGAACAGCAGCGTGGTGATGGTGATCGTGCCGGTCACCGCCATGCCGAAGGCGTAGGCCAGCGCGGCTGAGCTCCTGAACGTGATCACGAGCGTGAGGACGCCGACCATGAGCAGCCAGTTGATCAACGGCACGTAGATCTGGCCCATCGTTTCCTCGGAGGTGTACGCGACACGCAGCCGCGGCAGGTACCCGATCCGGGCGGCCTGGTGCGCCACCGAGAACGCGCCGGTGATGACGGCCTGTGAGGCGATGACGGTCGCGACGGCGGCCAGGAAGACCATCGGGAGCCGGGCCCACTCCGGGGCGAGCAGGAAGAACGGGCTGCGGGTGGTGCTCGGGTCGCCCAGAATCAGCGCGCCCTGGCCCAGGTAGCTCAGGATGCATGCGGGGAAGACCAGGACCAGCCAGGCCCAGGTGATCGGCGCGCGGCCGAAGTGCCCCATATCGGCGTACAGCGCCTCGGCTCCGGTGACGGCCAGGACGACGGCGGCCAGCGAGAAGAACGCGGTCCCGAAGTGGCCGGCCAGGAAGCCGACGGCGTAGGTGGGCGACACCGCCTTCAGGATGGCGGGGTGGGCGGCGATGCCGCGCACCCCTAGCACGCCGATCACGGCAAACCAGACGGCCATCACCGGCCCGAACAGGCTGCCCACGGCACCCGTGCCCAGACGCTGGAGCAGGAACAAGACGACGATGATCGCCGCCGTGATCGGCACGACCAGGTCAGACAGCGATGGTTTTACGACCTTGACGCCCTCGATCGCGGACAGGACCGAGATCGCCGGGGTGATCATGCTGTCGCCGAAGAACAGCGCGGCGCCGAAGATCCCGAGCGCGGCGAGCGCGATCTTGGCCCGGCGGCTGCCGGGAACGCCGCGCCTGCGGATCAAGGTGATCAGCGCCATGATGCCACCCTCGCCGTCGTTGTCGGCCTGCATCACCAGCCAGACGTAGGTGACGGTGACGATGATGGTCACCGACCAGAAGATCAGCGAGACGACCCCGAAGATGTTCTCCGTGGATACCCGGACCGGGTGCGGATCGCCAGGGCTGAAGACAGTCTGTTCGGTGTACAGCGGGCTCGTCCCGAGATCCCCGAAGACCACTCCGAGAGCCCCGACCGCGAGGGCCGTCTGGGCCATAGCGGACCGGCGTACGCTCACGGTTTCCCCCTCCTGGCGCACAGGGCTGCCACGCGCAAACCCTAACGGACAATCCAGCACTAGGCCCGGGACGGCGCAGCCGGGACCGCCCGTGCGGGCACTGAGCCCGCCGCGGGCAGCGACACGATCATGGTGAGCCCGCCGCCAGGGGTGTCTTCCGGCGCGAGTGTTCCCTGCATCGCCTCGGTAAGGCCGCGGGACAGCGCGAGGCCCAGGCCGGTACCGGGCGGGCCGTTCTCGCCGGCCTGCCGCTGGAAGGGGGCGAAGATCCGGTCCCGGTCGGCCGGGGACACGCCGGGCCCCCGGTCGATGATGCGCAGTTCCACCCGGTCGCCGAGCGCGCTGGCGGTCACCGTGGCCGGGGAACCGGCTGGCGAGTACCGGATCGCGTTGGACAGCAGGTTCACCAGCACGCGTTCGAGCAGGGCAGGATCGGCGACTGCGAGCGGCGTGGCCGCCGGGATCATCACGCGGACCTGTGCTGCTGGCGGCCCGAGGCTGGCCAGCGCATGAGCGGCGACGTCCGCGACATCGGTCGGCCCGGTGCGCAGCGGTAGCTCGCCGGCCTGCAGCCGGCTCAGGTCGAGCAGGTCATCGACCAGCCGGGTGAGCCGGTCGAGCGACGCGTAGGCGTCGGCCGCCAGTTCCCGCACTTGATCGGGCCTCCAGGTGGCGTCGCTGGCGCGCAGGCCGCTGACGGCCGCCTTCGCGGCGGCTAGCGGGGCGCGCAAGTCGTGGTCGGCCGTCGCGAGCAGCGCGGCGCGCGTCTTGCCGGCCTCGGCGATGGGTTTGGCGGCCGCCGCGGCCTCGGCGAGGCGGTGCTGTTCCACCGCCGCCGCGGCTTGAGCGGCGAAGGCGCCGAGTATCCGGCGCTCGTCGGCAGGCAGCGGGTGGCCCCGCAGCGCCAGGCAGAACCCATCCCCGACGTCCACGTCCACGTCGGCGTCTTCCGGCCGGGCCGGCGGCGTGGAGCCGGCCGATCCCACGATCGCCCATGTGAAGGCCGGTCCGCGGGAGCCGGCCTCTGCTGCTCCGTCCGGTCGTTGCAGCAGCGTCGCGGAGGTCATGCCGAATGACTCGCGGACCCGCTCGAGCAGCGCGTCGACGCCGGGCTTGCCGCGCAGGACGCTGCCTGCCATGGTGGCGAGGGTCTCGGATTGGGCGTTGGCGCGCGCCGCCTGCCGGGTGCGCCGCGCGGCGAGGTCGACCACGGCGCTGACCGCGACGGCTACCGCCACGAACACGACCAGCGCCAGCACGTTGTTCGCCTGCGCGATGGTGAACGTGTGCAGCGGCGGGATGAAGTAGTAGTTCAGCATCAGCGAGGTGGCGACCGCCGCGAACAGGGCGGGGTAGAGACCGCCGACCAGCGCCACCACCACGACCAGGACAAGGAAGACGAGCGCGTCGCTGAGCAGGTTGAGCCCGCCGCGCGCGCTGGCCAGGCCGATGGTAATGAGCGGGGCGGCCGCGGCGGCCAGGCCGAACCCGTAGATCCGGCGGCTCAGACTGACGCTGCGAGCCGGCCGCGGCAGCCCGCCGCGGCGTCCCATCTCGCCGTGGGTGACGATGTGCACGTCGATGTCGCCAGACCCGTGGATGGTCCTGGACCCGATGCCGGGACCGGCCAGCATCGATGCCAGCCAGGGGCGGCGGCTAGCGCCCAGCACCAGCTGGGTGGCGTTCTCCGCGCGGGCGAACGCCAGCAGCGCTTCGGAGATATCGTCCCCGATCACCTGATGGTAAGAGCCGCCCAGCGATTCGGCCAGGCGCCGCTGCGCGGCGAGCGCCGCGGGGCCGGCGCCGGTGAGCCCGTCGGATCTGACGACGTGCACGGCCAGCAGGTCGCCGCCGAGCGTGCGGGAGGCGATCCTGGCGGCGCGGCGGATCAGCGTCTCGCCTTCCGGGCCTCCGGTCAGCGCGACGACCACGCGCTCGCGGGCTTCCCAGTTCTGCCCGATGCCATGGTCGGTCCGGTATCTCAGCAAGCCTTCTTCGACCCGGTCAGCCACCCACAGCAAGGCGAGCTCGCGCAGGGCGGTGAGGTTACCGACACGGAAGTAGTTGGACAGCGCCGCGTCGATCTTCCCGGCGGCGTATATGTTGCCGTGCGCCATCCGCCGCCGCAGCGCCTCGGGCGTCATGTCGACCATCTCGACCTGCTCGGCGGCACGGACGACGGCGTCCGGGACGGTCTCACGCTGCGGCACGCCGGTGATCTTCTCCACGACGTCGTTGACGGACTCCAGGTGCTGGATGTTCACCGTGGAGATCACGGTAATCCCGGCCGCCAGCAGCTCTTCGACGTCCTGCCACCGCTTGGCGTTCCGCGAACCCGGGATGTTGGTATGCGCGAGTTCGTCGACGAGCGCGACCTCGGGCTTACGCGCGAGCACCGCGTCCAGATCCATCTCCTCGAACGTGCTGCCGCGGTAGGCGATGACGCGACGGGGAACGGCCTCCAGGCCCTTGAGGAGCTGAGCGGTCAGCTTCCGGTTATAGGTCTCGGCGAAGCCGACGATGACGTCCGTGCCGCGTGCGAGCCGCCGGTGGCCCTCGCCGAGCATCGCGTACGTCTTTCCCACCCCGGGCGCCGCGCCGAGGTAGACGCGCAGCTGACCGCGCTTCATGCCAAAGGAATGCCCGATTGAGGTGAGACGGATGCCCGCTACCGGTCAAGGTTTCATACCTCTTCGACTGCCGCGGCGGGGAGGAGCCGACGCAGCCGAGACGACACCGAACCGCGGGCGAGCTCTGCGAGGCGGGACCGGCGCCGCCCGACAACCACGGTGGCTGCGCCCTGGTCTCGCGCGGCCTCGGCGAGCGCCTCCGCCAGGGCATGTCCCTGGATCTGGGTATAGGTTCCCCCCAGATCGGCCGTCAGCTCCCGGTGCCGGCCCAGATCCCCCGCTGGCGGGTGCGCTAGGCCGTCGCCGATCTGGACATGCACGACGAGCAGTTGCGCATCCTCCGCCCGGGCCAGCTGAGCTGCGCGGCGGATCACCACCTCGCTCCGGCTGGAGCCGGAATCCCCGGCCAGGACAACCGCCGGTACCGGCGGTTCGGCCAGTCCGCGGCGGGCGAGCAGGTCCCCGCCCACGGCGTCGGCCGGTCCCGCCATCCAGGCCCGGGCCAGCTCACTGAGCGCCCGCAGGTTGTCCGCCCGGAAAAAATCTGCCAGCGCCCCGCCGACCTGCCCGGCCGAGTACACCGCGCCCGAGGCGATCCTCTGGCGCAGCGCTTCTGCTGGCAGGTCGACCAGCACGACCTCGCCCGAGCGCACGAACTCGTCCGGCACGCACGCGACGCTACCCACCCCGGTGATCCGGGCCGCGTAGTCGCGGACCGATCTCAGATGCGCGACGTTCATCGTGGTGACGACGTCAAGCCCGGCGCGCAAGACGTCAGCGACGTCCTGCCACCGCTGCCGGGTACGGTCGGCTGTCGTGTGCGCAAGCTCGTCTACCAGTACCACATCGGCGCGGCTCGCGATCGCCGCCGCGGCATCGAAATCGGCGAACTCGGCGCCGCGGTAGTCGACCATCCGTGGCGCGATCACCTCGAGGCCGCCCAGCTGGCGGCTGGTCTCCAAGCGGCCATGCGATTCGATCCAGCCGACCACTACCCGCTCGCCGTCCTCGGCCCGGCGCCGGCCCTCGGCCAGCATGGCAAAGGTCTTGCCGACCCCGGGCGCGATTCCGAGATAGGTACGCAGCGATCCGCCTCGAGCCACCCAGGCATCCTCCCGCCAGACCAGGTCCATCAGTTCCGTCAACTCCGAACCTGGCGTGCTTGATGCCCGGGAATCACCCCACGGGTCCGGCGCGGAGACGGGTATGCGAATTGTGTGGAACAATGCGGACAGGGTGAGCCGGGAAGCCTGGTCGGCAGCTGATCTATCCGACGGCTGATCGGGGCTCATCGTGCGTGCTAGTTGGTCTTCGGCGCTCGGCTCACACTGGCGCCGGGAGGGCTTGCGGACCAACCTGTGGATGGTGCCCAGCCTGGAAGTGCTGGGGGCCGCCGCGCTGTTCGGGTGCACGCTGGTGCTGGACCGGGCCGCGTACCGGGGCGCGTTCGCGGTCCCCGCGTGGATGATCAGCGGCAGTGCGGACGCGGCGCGCCAGATCCTGACCGCGCTCGCGGCGGCGGTCATCACGGTCGTCGGCGTGGTCTTCTCGATCATCCTGGTCACGCTAACGCTGGCGTCCACCCAGTTCGGGCCGCGGATGCTGCGGAACTTCATCCGTGACCGCGGGACCCAGCTGACGCTCGGCACCTTTGTGGCCACCTTCGTGTACGCGGTGCTGGTGCTGGTCTCCATCGGGCCGGGCCCGCACGGGGACTTCGTCCCGCACATCGGGGTCACCACGACGCTGGGGCTGATGGTGGCCGACCTGGCCATCTTGATCTACTTCATCCATCACACGGCGGTCTCGATCCAGCTGCCCCAGGTGATCGCCAGCATCGCCCGTGACCTGGCCGGTGCCATCGAGACACAGGGCGGCGGCCAGCACCCTCGCGACGGCGGGCCGGAACGCGGGCCGGCCGCCGCTGAAATCGTGGCTTTGCTGGAGTCCGATGGTGCCGCGGTGCGGGCACCAGCCAGCGGCTATGTGCAGTTCATCCGCCTGGAGCACCTGGTCGCCCTGGCTGCGGACGCGGATGCGGTTATCAGCCTCAGCTACCGGCCCGGCCACTTCATCATGCAAGGGCACCCGGTCGCCGCCGTGTGGCCGCCCGGCGCCGCCGCCCAGGTCAGCGAGGTGTTCGGGCGCTCTCACATCACCGGCCCGTACCGGACCCTCACCCAGGACGTCTCGTTCGGGATCGACCAGCTCGTGGAGATCGCCATCCGCGCCCTGTCGCCTGCGGTCAATGACACCTTCACCGCCCTGACGTGTATCGACTGGCTGGGGGACAGCCTGTGCAAGATTATGCGGCACTGGCATCCGGCCCGGGTCCACCGCGACAGCCAGGGATACGTCCGGGTCATCGCGGCCCAGCCGGGATATGCGCGGCTGGTGCAGCGGGCGTTCGAGAAGATCCGCCAGGCGGGCCAGGGCATGCCCGCCGTCATGATCCGGCAGCTCGAGGCGCTGACGAGGATGATGACGGAGACCTCGGACGCCGACCAGCGTCGTCTGCTGCTGGATCAGGCGGAAATGATCCAGCGGGCGAGCGAGTGTTCGGTTACCGAGGCATCGGACCAGGCCGACGTCCGGCGCCGGCTCGAGGCCGTGCTGATGGCCGAGGCCGGGCTCGCCTGCCGCGACGTTACCTGACCGCGGGTTCAGCTCAGGCCCGGTGCAGCCGTCCTGCCAGCTGCCGCCGGCGGACGGGCGGACCGTCTGCGGTCCCTTGCGGGAACCAGGTGTTCAGCCAGGTGACCAGGCGTGGGAGGTCTTTTCGCCGGCCGGCGAAGCATACGTGCGAGTCTGGCCGCACCAGGATGAGGGTCTGGCCGCTGCCGAAGGCGCGATAGAACCTGAGCTGTTCCTCGTGGTCGCGGGCGGGTGCCACCCGGTGCACGGCCAGCAGCCCCCGCCACGGCTGCAGCTGCTGCCCCGGCCAGGCCGAATGCGGCGCCCCCCAGCCAGTGTCGTTGGTGAGCAGCAGGTTGAGACGCGACGGGCCGACAAGCTCGTGGAGCCGTGTCGCTCGCGGATGAGAACCAGCGGGAGGACCGGGGTCCGTGGTGAGGACGCGCATGTCCGGGACCCTGCCGCCGGGCTGCAGGCTGCCCGGACCGCGGGGCGGTGCCGACAGCGGGCTTGACCAGTAGTCGGGGATTACCTCACCGGCCAGGTCAGCACACAAGTCCAGCGGGAAGCGCGAATCGAGGAAGGTCGGCGTGATACGGGTGACGAGCGTGCGCACCAGGGCGCTGCCCGGCCCGAGCAGGCGCGCGGGCACTTCAGCCGTGCGCTCGACCTGGCGGGTGGCCTGAAGCCTTTCCTCGGCGTACGTGCGCAGCAGATCAGGCACCGCCTTCTCCTGCAGGACCATCGCGAGCTTCCAGCCCAGGTTGATCATGTCCTGAATGCCGCAGTTCGCGTCCTGCCCCGTAGCCGGGGAATGAGTGTAAGCGGAGTCCCCGCCGAAGAAGACACGGCCGTGCTGGAGCGGCGGTGACAGGCGCCCGGCTGACACGAACCGTGAGCTCCACTGCACCTGTCGCAGCCGGGCGGGCGCGGGCAGGCATCCGTCGATGAGCTGCCGCAGTTCCGCCATCCCTGGTTCGCCATGGTGCCCGGAGCGTGCCGAGGGATCGGTGGCGATGCACTGGAACCGCCCGTCGCCGGCCGGCAGCAGCATGACGAAGCCGCGATGGCCCAGGAAAACAGAGATCACGTCACCGCGGACATCCCCGTCCAGCCGCAGGCCGGCTAGCAGGTAGGGCAGTCCGTCCTGATTGCCGTGCGCTGGCAGGCCGAGCAGCTGACCGGTTGTGCCGTGCATACCATCGGCGCTGATCAGGTACGGGACGGCGATATCCTCCAGGCGCCCGCCGGGATGCCTCAGCAGCGCCGTGACGCCACGCCCGCCTGGCTCACCGCGCCGGCCCGGCTCAGCCTGGACGAGCGCTACCAGCTCAGTCCCGTATTCGGCGGCCACGTCCTGACGGGCAAGCTGCTCCCTCAGCATCCGCTCCACCTCCGCCTGGCAGGCCAGCAGCACATGCCCGCGATGATCCGTGTCCAGGGCGAGCTTCACCTCGCCGAGCAGTCCGCCTGTCCGGTAGACGGCGGCGTGGGCGACCCGGCTGCTGGCCGGGAGCGTCTCCGGGCTGAGCCCGCGCTGCTCGAGGAGTTCGGCTGTCAGCGAGTGGACGACCAGGAGCCGCGGCGTGGTCGGCGGCCCGGGCCGCTTGTCGACGAGGCGGACCGGGATCCCCAGGCGCGAGAGTTCCAGGGCCGCCGTCAGCCCGGTGAGACCCGCACCCACGATCAGCACTGGCCTGATAAGGCTCATCTATCCAGTGAACGACCGTTCCCGTGGCCGGGAACGTTTCCAAGCGGAATCCGAACGGTCCCGCGACGCCTCCTCACGGCTCACATACGGCATGGGGCAGCGAGGCTCCGCAGGGCGTCAGCTCCAGCTCCTTGCCGTCGAACACCGCCTCGTAGTGGACCAGGTCGAGGCTGAGCCGGCCGACCCGGAGCTGGGAGGCTGGTTTCCCGGGTTCGGCCGCCGCGTGGTGCCGCAAGCGCTACCCGCAACCGGGCGTTGAGCTCGCGCATGCCGAACGGCTTGGTGATGTAGTCGTCCGCCCCCGCCTGCTGGTGCGCAGACCGTTCCCCGATCTCGCCCCGCAGGTGCCAGGCGGAACTGGAGCTTCGCCCCCGGCAGAGCCTGGAGCGGGTCCGCGTCCGGCTGCTGGCCGAAGACGCCGCTAGCGGCCGGCCGGCCCCCGCGCGCTGAAGAAGGCGCTGGACGAGCGCTGCCACAGGGCCAGCACCGCGCCCAGGCCGATCAGCCAGCCGATCAGGGTCAGCGCCTTGGCCGGGCCGAGACCCGCCTGGCTGCTGGTGCACACGCCGAGCACGCCCACCGTGTGCACCGCGAACAGTACCGTGCCGGCCACCCGGGCGCCGCCGCTGCCCCGCCGGCAGGCCCGCGCGATGCCGAGCCACAGCGCGATGTCCGCGGCGCACAGCAGGATGGCCAGGGTCACCGCCCCGGCCAGGCGGTGATCGCCGGCCGCGCTGGCCAGCGGATAGTTCTTCGCGATGCTGGCCGAGACCGCGATCACGCCGATCGCCCAGATCACCGCAAAGGCCGCCCCGGCGTACATCAGCCGGACCGCGGTCACCATGCTGGCGGGCAGCGGTACCGTCGCACCGGGCGAGCCCGCCCGGCACGGCTGCTGGTAGCCGGCCGGCTGGGCCACCGGGACGCCGTTGCCGGACAGGTAACCGCGCGGCTCCGGGTACTGCACCCCTACCGCCTGGGAGCCTAGCACCGCCTGGGCGCCCAGGCTGGCCTGCGCCCCGCCGGGCCCGGAGTACGGCCAGCGCGGCGCAGGCGCCTGCGGCCCGGGAGGCTGCGGCCCGGGAGGCTGGGGTCCGGGCGACTGAAGGCCGGGCGGCCGGTCGCGACCCGGGTCCAACGGGGTGGTCAGCCGGTGCGTGGTCGTGGCCCAGGAGAACCCGTCCGCCGGTCGGCTGCGCGTCTGCTCCTCCAGCCGGGCCTGGTGGGCGCCGATCAGCCGGGCCACCGAGGACGGCCAGAACGCCACCGCGGACGGCCCGGTGGCGTCCATCCCGCCGGCGATCATGCCGGACAGCGCGCGCAGCGAGGGCCGGGCGGCCGGGTCCTTGGCCAGGCACGCGGCGATCACCTGGCGGAGCCGGGGCGGTACCCCGTCCAGGACAGGGTCGGCGTGCACCACCCGGTACAAGATGGCCGCCGCCGTCCCGGTGCCGAACGGTCCCATCCCCGCCGCCGCGTAAGCCACCACGCAGCCCAGCGCGAACACGTCGCTCGCGGGCCCCGCGCCCCGGCCCTCGGCCTGCTCCGGCGACATGTAGCCCGGCGTGCCGAACACCACCCCGGCGGCCGTCAGCGAGGTACCGTCGGTGGCGCGCGCGATGCCGAAGTCGATCACCCGCGGCCCGTCGGTGGCCAGCAGCACGTTGGCGGGCTTGAGGTCGCGGTGCACCACGCCGCAGGCGTGGATCGCCTGCAGCGCCTCGACCAGTCCGGCCAGCAGCGGCCACAGCGCCTGCTCGGGCAAAGGCCCGTTCTCCGTCACGACCTGATCCAACGGCGGCCCTGGCACGAACGCGGTGGCCAGCCACGGCGGCCGCTCGTTCAGCCCGCTGGCCACCACCGGCGCGGTGTAGATGCCGCTGACCGCGCGGGCCGCGGCGACCTCCTGGCCGAACCGGCGCAGGAAGTCGGCGTCGCTGGCCAGGTCCGGGTGCACGACCTTGATCGCCACCGCCCGGCCGGCCGGGGAGAGCCCGAGGTAGACCCGGCCCATGCCGCCCGCCCCGAGTTGCGCGCGCAACCGGTACTCACCGATCATGCGCGGGTCGTCCGCGGCCAGTGGCTTCATCAGCTCCCCCAGGTTAGGTCCGCGCTTCACATTTTGCGCCATACTCGGCGAACCGCGTACCGCCGATGAGCAGGAATGTGTCCGCCGCGCCGCCTACCCAGGCGGGTGAACAGCGGCGGCAACGGGTTACGCTGTCCACATCGGATCGGCAAGGAGACACCCGTGACCACAGGGCCGGCCGACGAGAGGGCAGCTCCGCCTGACTACCTGCGGGCGTCCCACCTCGACCGCGAGCACGTGATCAGCGCGCTCAAGACCGCGTTCGTTCAGGGTCGGCTGGTTAAGGACGAGTTCGACTCCCGGGTTGGGCAGGCGCTCGCATCGCGGACCCACGCAGAGCTGGCCGCGATAACCGCTGACATCCCGATAGCTCCGATCAGCGGCAACGCCGAGGCGGCCCGGCCGGTGCTGGGCGTCAAGTCGGGCGCGGGCGTGACGGTGGGGGCGGCTTTGCTCGCGGCCACCCTGTGGGCCGTCGCCTGGTCCGCCGGCAGTGCCGCGGCGGGAGCGGCGGCGCTCGCGGTTTCCGGCGTCGTCATCTTCACCCTGTTCGTGACCGGATACCAGATGCGCGAGTCGCGGCATCCTAGCCCTTATACCAAGCCGTTGCCGCCGGGGACAGCGAGCTGAACCTCGCCCCTGAGTAGAGACCGGCAACTGCCTTACGGCTGGTAGCGGTACCCCATGCCGGGTTCGGTCAGCAGATGGCGGGGCCGCGCCGGGATGTCCTCCAGCTTGCGGCGCAGCCGGGCCATGTGGAAGCGGAGGTAGTTGGTGCGCTGGCCGAACCCAGGTCCCCATACGGCGGTCAGCAGCTGCGCCGAACCGACCAGCTGCCCGGGCCGCTGGAGCAGGACCTCCAGGAGCCGCCATTCGGTCGGGGTGAGCCGGAGGGTGTCCCTCGCGTCGTCGCTGGCCGCGCGCCGGACCTGGTGCGCGGCCACGTCGACCAGCCAGCGGCCGATCGTGGCCTGGCGGACCCGGCCCGGGCCGTTCTCGCCGTCGTCGCGGCGCAGCACGGCGCGCAGCCGGGCCAGCAGCTCGGCCATGGCGAACGGCTTGGTCACGTAGTCGTCCGCGCCCACGTCCAGCGCGCCGATCTTGTCCCCCGGGCTGGTCCGCCCGGACAGCACGATGATCGGCGCGCGGTACCACTCGCGCAGCGCGACGATCACCTCGGTGCCGTCGATGTCGGGCAGGCCGAGGTCGAGGATGATCGCGTCCGGCGGGTGGCTCGCGGCCACGGCCAGCGCCTCGCGGCCGGTGCCCGCGGTCCGCACCTCGTACTGCCGGGCGCGCAGGTTGATCCGCAGCGCGCGGACCAGTTCGGGTTCGTCCTCGACGATGAGGATGCCGGCGCCCCCAGGCCCCGGCCGGGGCGGGTCCGGCCGGGGTGCTGGGGTGGTCGACTCCATCCGGGCAGCCTCAGCCGGCGGACTTCGCCGACAGCTGGTCGAGCGCGATGTTCAGCTTGAGCACGTTGACCGCCGGCTCACCGAGGAAGCCGAGCATCCGGCCCTGGGTGTACTTGTCCACCAGCGCCTTGACCTCGGACACCGGCAGGTTCCTGGCCTCGGCCACGCGGTTGACCTGGATGGCCGCGTTCTGCGGCGAGATGCCCGGGTCGAGGCCCGAAGCCGATGCCTCGACCGCGTCCGCTGGGATCTCCGACACCGGGACGTGATTGAAGGCCGCGATGGCCTTCTGCCGCTCCTTGATCAGCTGGATCTCGTCCGGGTTGTTCGGGCCGAGGTTGGACGCCGCGGAGAACAGCGGGTTGCAGCCGTAGTCTGTCTTGGACGTGGCGTCGACTGCGTTCGACGGCCGCGGCTGGAAGTACTTCGGCAGCGGGTTGCCCTTGGCGTCCGCGAACTCCTGGCAGAGCAGGCTTGAGCCCACGGTGCGGCCGTTGAAGCTGACCATCGAGCCGTTGGCCTGGTTGTGGAAGGCCAACTGCGAGAAGCCGACCATGACGGCGGGGTAGATGAGCCCGCACAGCACGGTGAATACCAGCAGGGTGCGGAACCCTGCGATGTGCTGCCGGACGATAACGGGGAGGCGATTCATGTCGCGGTCACCCACCGAATCCTGGAATGTTCATGATGATGAGGTCGATGATTTTGATCCCGATGAACGGGATGATCAGCCCGCCGGCGCCGTAGATCCACAGGTTCCTCCGGAGCAGGGACTGGGCCGAGGCCGGCCGGTAGCGCACGCCGCGCAGCGCCAGCGGGATCAGCGCGACGATGATCAGCGCGTTGAAGATGATCGCCGAGGTGATCGCCGACTGCGGGCTGCTCAGGTGCAGGATGTTGAGCTTCTGCAGGGCAGGGAAGGCCACCGAGAACATGGCCGGCAGCATCGCGAAGTACTTCGCGACGTCGTTGGCGATGGAGAAGGTGGTCAGCGCCCCGCGGGTGATCAGCAACTGCTTGCCGATCTCCACGATCTCGATGAGCTTGGTCGGGTTAGAGTCCAGGTCCACCATGTTCCCGGCCTCCTTGGCGGCCGAGGTCCCGGTGTTCATGGCCACGCCCACGTCGGCCTGGGCCAGGGCGGGCGCGTCGTTGGTGCCGTCGCCGGTCATCGCGACCAGCT
>Ga0335081_10001676_pt1 | contig 35248 bp, 30 predicted proteins | sample Lox_Sample_35_FD_206713 | JGI IMG/M metagenome (GOLD analysis project Ga0335081, IMG submission 206713) | Soil microbial communities from Loxahatchee National Wildlife Refuge, Florida, United States - Lox_Sample_3.5 | ecosystem: Environmental > Terrestrial > Soil > Wetlands | place: USA...
GATATCACGAATGGTACTTTTGCTGCGAAACGGCGGCTGCTAACCGGTGCGCGGACATAGAAATGCCGGAACGCGCGAAAACACAGAGTACTCTCCCGGTGTGCGCCGGATGCAGGCGGTGGTCGGCTAAGAGGCCCCCTTCGATCACGGCCGCCAGCAGATGAAAACCCTGGCTGACTTGGAGGTCACCACCAAGGCAGTGGAACGGACGGCAGAGGCCATCGGAGACGATATCGCGAGCGCCGAGGCAAGATTGACGGACAGCCAGCGCATACGCGTGAAGCCAAGCTGGGATGCGTGTTCACTCAGACCGCTTGGGACGAGGAGGGTTTCGCCATCCGAGACCCGGATTCCACAACGTACGTCGGCGCCATCGAAACCGCCGAGGAGTTTGGCAAACAGCTCTATGTGGAAGCCTGGAAGCGGGGCTGGAGCCGCGCGGAAAAGAAAGTCGTCATGGGAGACGGGGCGGAGTGGATCGGGAACCTTGCCGGGCAACATTTTCCCGGCGCCCTGCAGATTGTCGATCTCTATCACGCCCGCCAACACCTATGGGAGTTGGTCCTCGCGCCGGACTATTTCCGCCGCAACGCTGAGCGCATGCGTTATCCCACGTTCCGTGCCCAACACCTGTTCGTGGGCTCCGGCGTCATTGAAGCCGGCTGCAAGTCGGTCATCGGTTCACGACTCAAAAGGTCGGGCAGGTTCTGGACGGTGCGCTCTCAAAACCGATATGCCCTCAGACTAGACCTTCCTGCTGATGCTGGCCGACGCTACCGCACCTCAATCTCGACCACGTGCGCGTGGCCGTATGCCACGATCTCGTGGTCCTTGCCTGCCGCGATGAATACGGACTGCCCCGGCTGATCCAGTGTTTGGCCTGCGGTCACCGCGCCGGATACAACGATCACCACCGTCGGCACTTTGTGTGAATGCGCCGGTATACTCGAATCCGATAGTTGTGCGTCGTAGATTCGGAACGACCGGCTTTCCTTGACCACATTCAAACCCATCACCGCGACCGGCTCATAGTTAGTCCACCCGCTCGGCCGCAGGTTTTCGACCAGGGTCAAGTGGTACTCACCCGTGCCGACGTTTTGCACCGTGTGGGCGCGAGGATTTCCCGTGTACTCCGTGACTCCAACTCTACCCGGCATACAGACTGCACCCGGATTGCTCCACTCGCCTCCCGGCGGCTTGGCCCGGACCGAAGAGCCGTGAATGCAGATCGTGGCGTCGTCATAATCGTGCAGATGTTCGAGCGTAGTATCTCCGGCGGGAATCCGAGGCTCCAGCACGCGCAGCGCCTCGTTCTCAAACGCCAGATGATGCCGGGGTTCTTGTTCTACCGGAACCTGCGCGAAAGCGGCAACGCTTAGAAACAATCCCACACACAGTAATTTGCGGCTCATAGAAATCCTTTTTCACTTGGGCGGCGCGGCCACCGGCCAATTGCCGTCGAAGGGCGGCCAGTTTGGAACCATGGCCTCCTGCTCGGGATAAAACATCGCCGAGTAGATGGAACGGATCTTGCCCTGCTCGACGAAGAACCACTCGCTGAAGCAATTACGCCGCATCGGAACTCCGGGTTTGCGCTCAAACACGCCGAGTCCCAGTACCGCTCCGGCTTCTTCGTCGACAATCGGGTAACGCCGTGCAACCACCGCGAAGATGTTGGCCATGGCGCCGTTAGAAGTGCAATCGGTCGTGCCGCCGGATGGATTCTGCCGCTGTGTGGTCAGCACTCCGTTCTCCACGCGCACACAACCGGGGTGCGCCAGGATCAGCGTGCCGTCGTGCGCCGAAAGGCCATCGAAATAGCTGTTGGTGATGGCGATCAGGTCAGAGCGGGAAAGCCGGTCGCCTTTCGGCGCCACGCGCTCGGCGGGAGCATGCGCGACCAGATAGTCCACATCGTTGAACGCCGCGTTGGACTGCTGGCCCGCGCCGGTTCCGATCCCGGCATCGCCCTTCCGCGAGAGCATCCATTCGGCTTCGGTGATCTTGCGGTCCTCGATCTTCAACCGCAAAGTCGCGATAGCCGGGCCGCTCGTATCCTCGATCGTCCCGAAGTAGCCGGCCTGCCCGCTCTCCGCGTCGAAATACCGGCGCTGTAATTTGCCCAGCGCGTTGGCACTCTGCCAGAGCCCCGTGCCGACGCGGCGCACCACCGCGTTTTCCGTTTGCCGGAACCCTGCGGAAAGCGGTGCCGCCTCGGGCTTGTGTTGGATCACCGCGCTGAGATATTGGTCGAGCGCGCCCTTCAAACAGGTGCGGTCGCAGGCGGCGCCATAAGCGCTTCCGAGCGCGAGAGCGCCAACGAGTAGGAGACGTAGCATGGGCACGATTATACGCCCGCAGCGACTACGCTATCCTGGACCTATGGGTTGTGGCAACGGCGGGTTGACTGGGATCGAAAACGCGATTCGGCCGGGCGCGCGCAAAGTCTTCTGCGTGAAGTTCCAGCGGGAAATGGAAGGCCTGGATGAGGTTCCCTTCGAGGGCCATCCGCTCGGCCAGAAGATTTTCGACAACGTCTCCAAGGAAGCCTGGAAGATGTGGGTCGAGCACATGAAAATGATCATGAACGAATACCGGCTCAACCTCGGAACCAAGGAAGCGCAGGAATTCCTCATCGAACAGATGGACGCCTATTTCTTTGGCGAAGGCGCTGCCCTGCCCCCGGATTTCGTTCCACCCAAGGCGAAGGCGTAAATTACGCGGAGGGCTTAAAGGTTTCGAGTGCCGTCGCTATATGAAACCGTAGTTCGGCGTGCGACCGGCGCAGCGCCGCTTCGACTTCCGCAGCCGTTTTACCGCGCGCAAAGATAAACCCCGGGTAGCTTGCGCCTTCCGGCAGCGGCACCAGACGCTGTCCTTCCTTGGCGGTGATGATCACATCCTCGATCCCGGCGACTGCGCGCGCTCGTTCGAGCCCCTCCACCGATTCGTAGACGCCGTCCCTCGGCACGGGAATCATCATGACACCGGAAGCCGGGCTGGCCGGGCGCGCATCTGAGACATCTTCACCGAGAGCATGGCGCAGGATGAGCTCCTCGAAAGGCACGTCCGGTTCAAACCGCAGCGCCTTGGCGCACAGGCCGCCGATGGGGCGCGCGGCCGTTTCGAGCATCCAGGCGCCCTGCCTGTTGTAGCGCAGTTCGGCGTGAACCGGGCCGTAACCGAGACCGAGAGCGCGCACCGCGCGGCTGGCCGTCGCGAGTAATTCCTCCTGCACGGTTAAGGGCTCGCGCGAGGGCGTCACGTAGATGGTTTCCTCGAAGAACGGCCCTTCCAACGGATCGGGCTTGTCGAAGATGGCGATCGGCTGGAAACGGCCGTTGGTCACCAGCCCTTCGACGGCGAACTCCCGCCCGTCGATGTAGCTTTCCACCTGGATCTGCTGCTCGCCCATTCTGCGGATGCGCGCCCAGGCTGCCACAAACTCGCGCTCGTTGTTGGCGCGGATCACACCGCGGCTGGCGGACTGGCCCAGCGGTTTGAGCACGCAAGGGTAGGTTGCTCGCGCACCGGCGGCGCGGGGCTCATCCTCGCAGTTAGCGCGGAAAAATTTTGGTACGGCAAGGCCGGTCGCCTGGTAGAGTTGCCGCGCCAGAAACTTATCGTTGCATGCGCGGGCGGCGGCGGGAGAGTGAAATGGAACGCCAAGCTTCTCACCTACGGCCGCCGCGAGTACTGCGGGCCGGTCGCCGACTGCAGCAACGCCATCGCACTGGATCGACCGGAGCGCCTCGGCGGATTCCTCAATCCGATCGAACTTCACCGCGATGGCGCGATCGCCCCAAGGATCTTCGAGTACATGGCAACGGTCGGTCGCCAGCGTCAGCTCCACGCCCAACCGGCGCGCGGCATCCGCGAAGACGCGGATCTGATATCCGGTAGTGGCAGCAAACAGGAGCAGACGGCGGGGCACTGCTTCCATGTTAGCTGTGGGGCAGACGATCGGGTTGTGTTGTCTGCCGCTTCGGAGACCGCTGAAAGACGACGGTCTGCGCCACCAAGCCGTGGGCGTGCTTCAAAACTGCAACCCGATGCGGAACACATTCACAGCGTAAAAATACAGCTCGGCATCAAGCGCCCGCTTGATATTGCCGGCCTTGCGGAATCCGTGTTGTTCCCCGGAAAAGAGCAGATAGCCCACGGGTATTCCTTTACGGCGCAACGCTTCCACCATCAGCTCGGTCTGGCTGGGCGGCACCACTACGTCTTCGTCGCCCTGAAAAAAGATCACCGGCGCGTTGATCCGATCCACGTGCGAGATCGGCGACCGCTCGCGGTAGAGATCGGCCCGTTCGGGATACGGCCCGATTAGAGAATCGTTGTAGCGCGCTTCGAACTTGTGGGTGTCCTGCTGGAGAGCCGCCAGGTCGCTGACACCGTAGTGACTCGCGCCGCCCCGGAAGAAGTCGTGAAAGGCCATGGCAGCGAGCACCGTGAAACCGCCCGCGCTTCCGCCCGTGATCACGCACCGGCCACCATCCACCAAGCCCTCGGCGGCCAGATGGCGCGCTCCATGGACACAATCCTCTACATCCGCGATGCCCCAATGCCCATCCAGACGCTCGCGGTACTCGCGGCCATACCCGGTGCTGCCGCCATAGTTGACGTCGAGCACTGCGATCCCGCGGCTGGTCCAGTATTGAGTTCGCAAATCGAGGACGCTCGATGCTGCGGACGTGGGGCCGCCGTGGACCTTCACCAGCAGCGGCGGCTTCTCGCCTCCGGGCGCTTCGTAATCCGGATTTCGCGCGGGGTAGAACAGCCCGTATGCGGTGCGGTTGTGCTCGGTTGGAAATTCGATCGGCTTGACCGCGCTGAAGTACCGGGCCGTCTCGGGATCGGTGACGATGGCCTGCTTCAGCACCTCCGCTTTGCCGGGTGCGAGATTCAACCGCACGATGGAAGAGGGAGTTGTTGCGGACCCTCCACGGAACACCACGTCATTGCCCCGTGCGCGGACCGATGAGAAATCCGTGTACGGCAAGTCGAGCGGCGTGAGGCGTCCCGAAGCCAGATCGAGAGTAGCCAGGCGCCCCAAGCCCTGCGAGATATACGAACAGACCAGGCGCTCCGGGCCGGCGAACGCATACGTGGACATCCCGAACACCCACTGTGGCATGCCAAACTCGGCCTCCATCGGAGCAAGCGCCTGTGTCCGGCCGTCGGCTGGGGAATACCGGTAGAGATTCCACCAGCCAGTTCGGTCCGAAACGAAAATCAGCGAGGAGCCATCGGACGCCCACTCCGGCTGAAAGATCGATTCGCGCTCTCCGCCGGCAATCGGTATTGGCTCGCCCGGCATGCCATCCTGAGCCAAAGGCACTGTGTAGAGGGTGGTGCCCATCCACGGCATACGCGGATGGTCCCAAGCCAGAAAAGCGAGCGACCGGCCATCGGGCGACAGACGGGGGGACGAACAAAAATCGCGTCCCGATGCCAGCACCCGCCCGCCATCGGACGCGCTTCTACCTAACGGAATGGCGACGATGGTGTTGACCGGCTCGCGGCCCGCTACGGTGTGATCTTCGCGCACGCCGATCCATTGTTGGCGGCGCGCATCGATGACGCCATCGGCAAAGCGCCACTTACCTTCCGGCGTTAGCGCTACCGGCGCCGCGCCCGGCTTGAGGCAGTATAAGCGCCGATCGCCATCATGCGAGAAGTAGAGGACGGCATCGGCGACCGTCCAGGCGCCGCCGCCATATTCGTGTACGCGTGTGCGCACATTGAACGGCGCGGGCGTGAGGTCTTCGCCATCGCGCAGCACCACGCTACGCCCGCCTTCCTCAGGCCGCGACTCAAGCCAGTAGGTGTGATCCCCGTCCAGCCGAACTTCCGAGAGCCCGATGGACTTGGCGACGATCAGATCAGAGGTGATGGGCGATTTCCAGGAACCGTACGGGGCGCGCTGCACGCGAATATTGTAACGTCACCGGCCGGCACAGAAATGTTCATTCCGGCTCGGGGTGGACTGTGACGTCGGAGAGCGGCGCGATTTCGTGGATGGCGTCTTCAATCGTCTCGGTCAGATTGTGCGCCTGGACCAGCGACTGGGCGCCATCCACCAGGACGTGCAAATCGATAAACAATACCGGGCCCGAGTAGCGCAGGCGCACCTGATGACAATTGCGCACTCCGGGAACGGCCTCCACTCGGGCGGCCACGCGTTGCTCCATGCCATCGGGCGCCCGGTCCAACAAGGCGTCAATGGTGCGGCGGCCCAGTTTCAGGCTGAGTCTCACCACTACGAACGACACGCCCATGGCAGCCACCGCGTCGGCCTGCCGCAGAAACGCCAGACTCGGAAACCATGTGCCGGCCTGAACGCCGGTAAGCCCCAAAATCACCACGGCGGAGCTCCACACATCGGTCGAGAAATGCAGGGCGTCCGCCTCCAGCGCTTGACTGTGGAACTTCGTCGCGGCGCGAGCCAGCGCCCGCGAGCGGGAGAGGTCGATCGCCATGGATGTCAGCATCACCGCAAACGACCAGACGGTCACCTCGACTTCGATCTGGTGAAAAATGAGCCGCCGCGTGGCTTCCCGCACGATCCAAACACAAGTCGCAACCAGCAGGACCGCTTCCAACAGCGCGGAAAGGTTTTCTATCTTGCCGTGGCCGTAGAGGTGTGTATGATCGGGCGGCCTGGCGGAGAACCGTACGGCCAGAAACGTGACGAGCGCCGCCACCAGGTCGAGCGCCGAATGAGCGGCTTCAGCCAGAATGCCCAGGCTGCCGGTGAGGACGCCGACCACAATCTTGAAAGCGGTCAGCCCCACCGCCGCCGCGAGGGAATGCAACGCCACTGACTGTTTCTCGCCCGATGCGATCGGAATCGGAGTCTCACCTCCGTAAACTCAGCCTAACACGTTGCCCTCGGGTGCGCGACATCAGAGTGGGGAGACGCCTCCAATCACAGCCGCGACCGTTAGGGAGCGTCCTGCCGCCGGGGGAGACCCAACTCTAACGCTCCCTAACGGTCGGTAAGCCAGGATAAGCCTGGCTGATCTTGTGAACTGAAAGGAGTTCACCATGTAAATTGCCTGTTCAGCATGTAGCCGAGCGGGGGCGAGTCTCAGCAATGGGGCTGGTTGACTCGTGAGGCGGACACGCGAGCCGTAACGCAAGTGAACCCGATTCGGTCTCGATAGGAATACGAAGGTGGCCAATTCAGAAGAAGGAGGACATACTTACGTCGGTCGGTCACGAAAATATGCAGTGACCGACCTATTGGTTAAAAACATTTCAGCGGCCAAATGTAGAAACTCCAGCCGCCGGGCTTCTGCCCGGCGAAGGCGGCCCGAAAGGGCCGCTCCACTAGCGGTACGCCAGTTTCTCTTTCCGCTCTTCTTCCGCCTTGATCCCTGCGCCGAACAGCTTTTCGAAGAACCCCTCGCGCACCAGCCGGGCCACCATGCTGTTGTCGATCACCTGGTGGAAATCATAGGCGCGCATTTGCGCTGCTGCCCGCGGATCGGCCGGGTGGTCGAGAATGTATTGCACGGCCGCTTTGGGGATGTACGGGATGCGCTCGTACGTATCGACCTTCGCGTAATGATCGTAGACGCGCTCCACGTCGGCCTGGGCTTCTTTGTCCCACGCCATATACGCCTTCACGGCGAACGCCTTGTCTTCGTAAAAGCGGTGGATGGCCTCTGCGTGAACTTTGATCATACGCTCGGCTAGTTTCGGATCGCCAGCCACAGTGCTTTTCTTGAACAGATAGACCGACGGCGCGTAGATGTCTTCGTAATCGCTGATGTTGCCGAGATTGTGGAAACCCTCCTGCTCGAGCTTGAAATAGACGGGAGCGGTGATCATGGTGGCATCCACGCGGCCGCTCACCAGGGCCGCGGCTCGGGCACTCACGTCGGCGCCGATGGGAACCCACTGGACATCGCGCGGAGTCAATCCCGCCTTGCCGATCAGGCCGATGGTGTAGTTATAGGGCGCGTCGCCGATCTGGCTCACTCCCAGGATCTTGCCCTTCAGAGCCTGGCGGCTGTTTATGTTCTTGTTCGCCATCAGAGCGAACAGGCTCTTCTTGAAGGGACTGCCGAGAGCGATTAACGAACCATCCTTTGAAGCCGCCACCATGGTCTGTTCCAGAGTGTACGTGGTCATGAGCGCTTCGCCGCTCACCACCATCGCGATGCCGGCGGGATGAACACCGAAAACCAGGTTGGCATCGAAGCCGTACTTCTCGTAGTATCCGCCTTCCTTGGCGATGTATTGCGGCCACACCTGGCCGGTGCGCGTTGGATAGTTGATGGTGACTTTTTGGAGCGGTGCGTTTTGCGCGAGCGCGCTCCCGCCGGCCAGCATCGAGCCTACGAATGTTCGTCGATCCATGTGGCCTCCTCCGCGGCTTACGAGTCCGGCACAGAAGGGAAATACGGTAACGAACTTACCGGTTTTGTCCGCAAGCTGTTGATTCCTGGTTCGAAAACGGTAAGTTCCTTACCGTTTTTCCTTTTGACTCTGTGGGGCAGACGATCGGTTTCTGTCGTCTGCCGGCGCCGCCCATCGTCCGCAAAGGCGCGCTTCGCACGCCCTGGCAGACCGCGAAAGACGACGGTCTTCCCCACAGGACGACGCCGACCGCTAGCACCATCGCGCGAAACCCATCGCGCTCCCCGTGCCGGCCACCGAACGGTAGCAGGGAACATAGTCCACCAGCCTCATCGGCAACCCGGCCTCCGCCATGGCTCCGGCCACCACAATCCAATTCTTGGTCTCGGATGTTCCCGATTGGAACAGCTCTTCGGGAAGTTTCGAGAGCGCTGTGGCATCAGCCTTCTGAAGCGCTGTCAACACCGCTTTATCGAATGACTCATCGATCACAAAATGCGTCAGGCCGCCGGATGCAATAACGGCTACTGTCATATCGGAGGGCCATGATCGAATGGCGCGCGCCAGCGCACGGCCGAATTGAAAGCAGCGTCCCGCCGGCGGCTGGTTGGGTGGATAGAATGTGTTCACAAACACAGGGACGTGCGGCACCACGCGGTCGCGCATCACCCGGCGGTAGACGAACCCGTAGGCGTGCGGCGCAGAGTTCACGCCGATCTCGCCCACCGGCAGCTTGGTCAACTGCGCCACGTCGAAGCCATCGGCCACCATCTCTTCAATTACGTGCTTGCCGAGATCGGGCAGGCACGGATACTGCGTGTAGACCGGCGGAGTGCGGTCCGCCTCAGCGCGTGCCACGGCCGGGTTGAGCTTGGCGAGAAACTCCGGGCTGCGCGGATGGCCTTCCACGTACTCGCCCCAGAAGACCGCGAACGCGGGGACATGGTCGCGCTTGAAGATCTCCATCTGGTCGTTGCCCACCACCACTGCAACATCGGGCCGGTGCTGGTCGAAGAAATCGCCCAGTTCGGCGATCGCCATCTGACAGCGCGCGTGCCGGTCGCGGCACACCTCGGGCGTGATCTGTGCCTCCAGGTTCTGCTGCTTCTGGAGCTCCACCAGCTGGTTAAAGTTGTAGGTCTTGCCCTGGAAGAAGTGCTGCGGGTTCTCGCGGTCGAACGACACGCGGTCTCCCCAGTACTCCGAGGGAATCGAAAGCATCGGGCCGTGCGAGGTGCCCAGGCCGAACGTGATGCGCGCCATGCCGCTACCTCACTACGGATTCGGCTGCTCCGCGCTTGCTGGCGATCTTAGCGCGGGTAAAAAGCCGCCGCGCATTCTCTTCAAGAATGTTGCGGCGGTCTTCGTCCGAAAGAGAGTCGATCGAATCGATGAGCGGCTTGATATCGTCGTAGCTCTTGCCAGTGGCCGGGTTGGCCGCCGATCCAGACCCCGGATTCTCCGTCCCGAACAAAACGTTGCGGCTGCCGGCAATATCGATCAGCATCTCGAGCGATTTCTTGGCGTGTAAGCAGGTATCGTAGTAAAGCAATCGCAGGCGGCGGTTGAACTCGGCAACTTCCCCTCCCTGCTTCATCACGTAGTCCGCCTGCCAGCGCCCGATCTGGTACGGGATCGAGCCGCCGCCGTGGGCCACGATGATTTTCAATTTCGGAAAATCGTCGAACACGCGCGAGTTGACGAGCGACAGCACCGCCAGGCTTTCTTCGCTGATGAAATGCTGGCTATAGGTTTCGCGGCCATGTTTACAGCCCGAGGAATGAATGAGGCCTGGCACATCGAGTTCGACCATCTTTTCCCACAGCGGATACCAGTACTCGTCGGCCAGCGTGGGCGTGCTGTTGTCGCCTTCGCCCGGGTCGGTATCGATCAAGAGCCCGACGAAGCCGAGCTGCTTCACGCACCGATCGAGCTCGGCAAATCCGAACGCGACCGGCTCGCCGGGAACTTGCGGCGGCGCGCATACGCCTTGAAAACGGTTTGGGAACGCCTTCACCTGTTGCGCGATGTAGTCGTGATTGGCCACAGCCCACGCCTCGACCATCTTCAGCGGCTTCTCGGCATGCATCAGTTGGAACGGCCGCGGCGAAAGAAACTGCATGTCGGTTCCAACCGAATCCAGAATGCGCAGGTTGCGCTTGGTGTCCGCATGATCGCGGACGTATTCGTCGGAGAACTTTTTGGGCGCGTAACCGTGCGCGCCGCGCGCCGACATCTGGAGCGCCTTCCACTGATAAAGCTCCGGAGGCGCGCAAACATGAGCGTGAATGTCGATGACCATAGAGGCCATAGTCTCACATTCACGGGTTCAGACGGCGCGAGTGTGGCGCTCGACTGGCTGACGCTCGCGCGCGAACTATAATAACCGAAGCGTGCCCGCTCCATTGGATTCCATTCGTGTTCTGGATTTGACCCGTGTACGCGCGGGCCCGACGGCCGTGCGCCAGCTGGCCGATTGGGGCGCCGACGTGATCAAGATCGAGGAGCCCCCGAGCGGTGATGAAAACGATCCGATCGGCGGCGATCGCCCCGGACCCGATTTTCAAAATCTGCACCGCAACAAGCGCAGCCTGACACTCAACCTCAAGACGCCCGAAGGCATCGCCATTCTGAAGCGCATGGCGCAGACGGCCGACGTGCTGGTGGAAAACTACCGGCCCGCGGTGAAGGTGCGTCTCGGTATCGACTACCCAACCATGTGCGCCATCAATCCACGGCTCATCTACGCCAGCATTTCCGGCTTCGGCGAAGAAGGACCCTATCGCGACCGGCCGGGTTTCGACCAAATCGCGCAAGGCATGGGCGGGCTGATGTCCATCACGGGCCTGCCGGGACAGGGTCCCGTTCGCGTGGGCATTCCGATCGCCGATCTGTGCGCCGGGATCCTGGGGGCACAGGGTGTTTTGCTGGCGCTGCTCGAGCGCGAGCGATCGGGCCGCGGGCAGTGGGTCACGACCTCGCTGCTGCAGGCCCAGATTTTCATGCTCGATTTCCAGGCTTCGCGGTGGCTCAACTGCGGCGAAGTGCCGCAGCAGGCCGGCAATAACCACCCGACCAATATTCCGACCGGAGTCTTCCGTACCGCTGACGGCTACATCAACATCGGCGCAAGCGGAAAAACCATGTGGGAGCGGTTGTCCCAAACGATCGGCGGCACGGATTTGACCCTTGATTCCCGGTTTGCCACGGCGGCGCTGCGATCCGAAAATCGCGACGCGCTTACAGTCGAAATCGAAAAGCGGCTCGCGAGCGCTCCCAGCGCGGTGTGGATCGACCGGCTAAACGAGGCGGGCGTGCCCTGCGGCCGTATTTACTCGATCGACCAAGTTTTCGCCGACCCGCAAGTGGAGCAACTGCGCATGGTGGAAACGGTCTCTTCGCCGCACTACCATCCGCTGCGCCTAGTGGCCCAGGGCATGCGGCTTTCCCGAACGCCTAGCGAGGTGCGGCTGCGGCCACCGGAAGCGGGCGAGCATACCGACGAGATCCTGGGCTCGCTTGGCTACGCACCTGAGGACATCGCAGACTTGCGCCGGCGGCGAGTGGTTTAAATGGAACACGGAATCCTGGTGGCAATCGAGGGAGCGATCGGCACGCTCACCTTTAACAATCCCAAGCGGCACAATGCCATGTCGTTCGAGATGTGGCAGGGCGCGACTACCGCGCTCGAAGAACTGGCGCACAACGAGGCGGTGCGCGTGGTGGTGTTGACCGGGGCGGGCGGCAAATCGTTCGTCTCGGGCGCGGACATCTCGAAGTTTGAAAGCGAGCGCGCCAGCGCGGACGCGGTGGCAACCTACAACGCCGCTACGGAGCGATTCTCTCAAACCCTGCTGGATTATGCGAAGCCCACGATCGCGATGATCCGCGGCTATTGTATCGGCGGCGGCGTTGGCATCGCGGTCAGCTGCGATTTGCGCATCGCCAATGAAGTTTCACGCTTCGGCGTCCCGGCCGCGAAACTCGGCCTCGGCTATGGCTTCGAGAGCATTCGCCGCCTGATGGAACTGGTAGGGCCGCAGTTCGTCAACGAGATGCTGTTCACGGCGCGCCAGTTCGATGCCGAGGAGGCGCGCCACATGCGGTTGGTCAACCGGATCGTGCCGGATGCCGAAATCGAAGGCTACGTGCGCCACCTGGCCGATACCATTGCTGCGAACGCGCCGCTCACCATCCGTGCGGTGAAAGGCACGGTGTGCGAACTGCTGCGCGATGCGGCAGCGAGAGATATCGCGCGCTGCGAATCGCTGGTGAAACAGTGCTTCGAGAGCGCCGACTATCAGGAGGGCCGGCGCGCTTTCCTCGAAAAACGCAAGCCGGTGTTCTCGGGAAAATAGCCGTTCTATGAAAGCTGCCTATATCGAACAGACCGGCGGGGCCGAGGTTCTGCGTTTTGGCGACCGCCCAATTCCCGAACCCGCAAAGGGCGAGGTGCTCGTGAAGCTGGCATTCTCGGGCGTGAACTTCACGGATGTAAATGCCCGCAGCGGCGTCAACAAGATTCCGCTGCCGGCCATTCTCGGCTCGGAAGGCGCGGGAACGGTGGAGCGCGTGGGCGAAGGCGTTACCGGGTTCCAGGCCGGGGATCGAGTGGCCTATTGCATGGTGCGCGGGTCGTATGCGGAGTATGCTACTGTGCCGGCGAAGATGCTGGTGCGTGTTCCCAGCGGTGTCGAACTGACCACCGCCGCTGCCGCGATGCTACAGGGCATGACCGCCCATTACCTCACACACTCCACGTTTGCGATTCAGAAAGGTCACACGGCGCTGGTTCACGCTGCGGCCGGCGGCACAGGCCGACTGCTGGTGCAGGTTGTGGCGATGCTCGGCGCGCGGGTGATCGGCACTGTGGGCACGCCGGAGAAGGCCGCGCTGGCGCGCGAGGCAGGCGCGAGCGCGACCATTCTCTACGACCAGCAGGATTGGGTGGCGGAGGTGAAGCGGCTCACCGGCGGCGAGGGCGTCGACGTGGTGTACGATTCGGTGGGCAAGGCGACCTATCTGAAGGGATTCGAGTGCCTGAAGACGCGCGGCATGATGGTGCATTTTGGAGTGGCGAGCGGACCAATCGATCCGCTCGATACGCGCGTGCTTACCGCGAAAGCCCTGTTCCTGGCGCGGCCGGGACTGGGCACGCACATTTCCAGTCCTGATGAATTGGCCCGGCGTTCGGGCGATGTTTTCCGTTGGATCGGCGAAAGCAAGCTGCGGCTGCGAATTGACCGTGAGTATCCGCTGTCCGAAGCTGCTCAGGCGCACAGCGATTTGGAAGCGCGGAAGACCACGGGCAAGCTGCTGCTGCGGATCTGAGGCTCGTCCGGCTTGGGAACCCAGAACATCTTACGAGTGGGGCTGGCCTTTTCGTGTGACGTGCTCGCGTTATTTTTCTGCGCGTGGGCTGGGTAGAGAACTCGTGGGCCGCGAGTTTTGAAGGTCCCCATCGTCATGCGTTCCTCGCACGCGCTGAAATATTCTTCTGGTCGTTATTGATCGTGGTTCTCACGGCACTGGCGCTCGGCTGGAAATTGGCTCGCCTGATTTGGAAGAGAACCGGCCCGAACGGCCGGCAGACCGATCGGCGCACATGACTTCTCTCATACAGTTGTAACCGCCAACGATTATCCTGAACGGATCGGGTGCCTGTCGGACACAAACCCAACGGTTTCGCGGGACGCGCGGACGTCGCCATAGTCGGCGCCGGAATTCTCGGGCTGGCGCACGCGTATGCAGCAGCGCGGCGCGGGCACAGCGTGGTGGTTTTTGAGCGCAATGCGCGGGCTTCGGGAGCGTCGGTGCGGAACTTCGGGCTGCTCTGGCCCATCGGCCAACCGCACGGCACGATGCACCAAATGGCGCTGCGCAGCCGGGCGCACTGGCTGGAGGTGCTCGAAGACGCGCGCCTGCCGTACTGGCCGGAAGGCTCGTTGCATGCGGTCTATCACGATGATGAAGCCGAGGTCGCCCGCGAATTCGCCGAGGTGGCGCCGGGCTTGGGGTACGATTGCACATGGCTGACGCCCGAACAAGTCGTGGCCCGCTCGGCCGCAATCAAGCCGCAAGGCCTGATCGGTGCGCTTTGGAGTCCTACAGAAATCACGGTCGATCCGCGCGTGACACTGGCGGCGCTGCCCGGATACTTGCACGAACGCTTCGGCGTGACGCTGCGGTTCGGCAGCGTGGTCCGGAACATCGACTTGCCGATAATCGAAGGCGGACCCGAACGCTGGATGGTGGACCACGCCATCGTCTGCAGCGGCGATGATTTCGAAACGCTCTACCCCAAGGTTTACGCCGAATCCGGTCTGACGCGCGTCAAACTACAAATGCTGCGGACCGTGCCGCAGCCCAGCGGATGGCGCCTCGGGCCGGCGCTGGCTGCCGGACTCACGCTGCGTTTCTATCCGTCCTTTGGCATGTGCAAAACCCTGCCTGCGCTGAAGCGGCGCATCCAAGCGGAGATGCCGGAACACGAGCGCTGGGGCATTCATGGCCTGGTCTCGCAGACGGCATGCGGCGAGCTCACCCTGGGCGATTCTCATCAATACGGTTCGTGCATCGACATCTTCAACCACGACGAGATCGACCAGTTGATGCTGCAGTACATTTCCAGCTACCTCAACGCGCCGGCCATGACCATCGCGCAGCGCTGGTACGGAGTCTACGCCCGGCATCCGGAACAGCCCTACCTTTCGCTTGAGCCAGCACCAGGCGTGCGCATCGTCACGTCGCCGGGCGGAGCGGGCATGACGCTCTCGTTCGGCGTTGCGGCCCAGACCATCCAGGAGATCGGATTATGAAACAAATCGAAGCAGTCATCTTCGATTGGGCGGGCACCACGGTGGATCATGGCTCCCTGGCGCCAGTCAAGGCAGTCACGGAGATCTTCTCGCGCCAGGGCATTCGAATCTCGGATGCGGAAGCGCGGCGCGACATGGGGCTGTATAAAAAGGACCACATCCGGCGGATCCTCGCCATGCCCCGGGTTGCGAATGAATGGATCGAAGCGGCGGGCAAATCGCCCGAAGAGAGCGACGTCGAACGGCTGTTCGCGGAGTTTCTTCCGCTACAGATGGAGATCCTCGAAGCGCACGCGGAAGTCATCGCCGGGGTGGTGGAGATTTCCGAAAAGCTACGCAGCCGCGGCATCAAGCTTGGCAGCACCACCGGCTACACTCGGCCCATGCTGAGCCTGCTCGCCATGCAAGCTGCAAGCCAGGGTTACCGGCCGGACATGGCGCTTTGTCCCGATGATACTGCCGGCGGCCGGCCTCATCCCTGGATGTGTCTGCAGATCGCACTGGAGTTTCGGTTGAGTTCGATGGCCGCGGCCGTTAAGGTTGGCGACACGCCCAGCGACATCGAGGAAGGACGGAACGCCGGCATGTGGACCGTGGGTGTATCTGCCACCGGAAACGAGGTGGGGTTGAGCGCGGCCGGCCTGACGGCGCTGCCGGAAGCGGAGCGCTCCCACCGCATTGCGCGGGCCTGCGTGAAGTTAAAGGCCGCTGGAGCTCATTACGTGATCGAAAGCGTGGCGCAGGTGGAGCCGGTGATCGAGGAAATCGGCGGGCGGCGGGCACGCGGAGAACGTCCGTGACCAGTGCGGCCGTCGCGCGCTCTCAGCTCGCGAAGTGGCAGACCGTGAATGTGGTTCTGCTGGTGGTTGGCTACGCAGGCTACTATCTCTGCCGCTCCAACCTGTCCGTTACCATGCCGTTGATCATCCGTGAACTGGCGGGGCGGGGCATGAGTGCGAGCGCGGCTCAAGTGACGCTGGGCTCCATCGCGTCCTTGGGAGTGCTGGCCTATGCGATCGGTAAGTTTCCCAGCGGCAGCCTCGCCGACGTTTTCGGGGGGCGGCGGAACTTTCTGTTCGGCATGGGAGGAAGCATCGCCTTCACGCTGCTGTTTGCGTCCACCGGCGCCGTGCCCATCTTTACGCTGGCCTGGATGGGCAACCGCCTGGTGCAATCGCTCGGCTGGGCCAGCGCGGTGAAGATCATCTCCCGCTGGTTCACCTTCCAACGCTACGGCACGGTGATGGGCATTACCAGCCTCAGCTACTTGTTCGGCGATGCCGCCGCGCGGCAATTTATGGGGCTGTTGATGGCTGGAGGGTTCGGCTGGCGCGGCGTGTTCTTCACCACGGCGGCCGTGCTGGCCGCGCTCTTACTCGCCTGCACGTGCCTGCGCGAATCGCCCGCTCAAGTCGGCGAAGCCGAACCCTCCGCCAATCCCGACAATCTATTTAGCAAGACCACCGCCAGCTCCAGGCGCGTACGCTTGCGGGAATTGTTGCGGCCATTTTTCCATAGCCCGGTCTTCTGGGTGGCGTGCGCGCTCTCTCTGGGCACGACCATTTTGCGCGAAACATTCAATATCTGGACGCCGACGTATTTCACCCAGGTCACGGGGATGAGCGCAGCCCGAGCTGCGAGCACCAGCGCGCTGCTTCCCTTCTTCGGCGGCATTTCCGTAATCCTTTGCGGATGGCTGAGCGACCGGCTGGGGCGCGGGGGGCGTGCAGCGCTGATGCTCGGAGGGCTGGCGCTGGCAGGCTTCGCTCTGTTGGCGCTGGCTAGCGGAGCGATCGACGATTCGCGTATGGGACCGGTAGCGGTGGTCACTTTGGTGGCGTTCCTCGTGGTGGGCCCGTACTCGTTTCTGGGCGGCGCCGTCGCGCTGGACTTCGGCGGTAAACAGGGAAGCGGCACGGCCTCGGGCATCATCGATGGCGTCGGCTACCTGGGCGGCATCGTCTCGGGCGACAGCATGGCGCGGATCTCGGTGAGTTACGGATGGGGCGGGGCATTCGTCGTGCTGGCCGTGGTGGCATTTCTTTCGAGCTTGGCGGCAGTTGTTTTTCTCAGGCATGAAAGGGAGATCGGCAAATGACCGTCCGCGAGATGGATTGTCAGTCCGATCGCGTGACCATCACCTGGCAAGATGGCCACCGGAGCGAATACCACGCCACCTGGCTCCGCGATAACGATCCGGCGAACCGCGATCCGCGCACCGGACAACGCCTCATCGATGTAGCCGACTTGCCGGAAAACGTCACCATGGAAGGCGGCCGCTATTCGGCCGATGGTCTGGTTCATCTTTCCTGGAGTGACCGGCATTCATCGGAATTCCACGTTGATTGGCTGCGCGCGCATTGTCCATGCCGCGGCGACACCGAGCCGGCTGCAGTCACGCCTTGGGATGCCGCGACTCCGAACGTCTTGCGCCGGTTTCCTTATGCGGAGGTGCTACAGCTCCACTCCCTGAGGCTAGAGTGGCTCGAGACCATTGCTCGCTTGGGCATCGCCTTCCTGAGAGACGTCCCGATGGAAAAGGATAAGGTTTTGGAGGTTGCGGCGCTTGTCGGGTGGGTGCGCGAGACCAACTACGGGCGAATCTTTGATGTGCGCGCCGTGCCCGATCCCAACAATTTGGCTTACACGAGTCTGGCGCTCGGCCTGCACACCGACAATCCATATCGCGACCCCGTACCGGGATTGCAAACGCTGCACTGCCTCCGCGCCGGCGGGGAGGGCGGTGTCAGCCTGTTTGCCGACGGTTTCGCGGTTGCCGAAGCGCTGCGTTCCGAAGCCCCGCCGCTCTTCGATGTGCTTGCTTCCGCTGCCGTGCGTTTTGAATTTGCTGATGCTTCTACTCACCTTTGCGCGGAGCGGCCCATCATTCAACAGAGTAAGTCCGCCTCGGTGGAAGCGATTGCCTATAACAGCCGTTCGATCGCTCCTTTGAGCCTGGCAGCCGGCGAAGTCCCCGAATTCTATCGGGCTTATCGCGCGTTTGCGCGCCTGCTCCGCGATGAACGGTTTGTGGTGAAAACCGCCCTGGCCGAAGGTGACCTGGTGGTGTTTAACAACCGGCGCGTGCTGCACGGCCGTACGGCTTTCCGCACCACCGAGGCGCGCTGGCTGCAGGGATGTTACCTCGAGCAAGACGGGTTACACAGTCAGATATCGGTGCTCAAACGCCATGGACCCGACTGACGAAATACTGAAGTTATTCGAAACACACGGATCGGCTGCCTACCTGGGTGAGCCCGTCTCGCAGCGCGAGCACGCGCTCCAGGCCGCGCACGTCGCCGAAGTGGAGGGCGCTCCGGAAGCGCTCGTGATCGCTTCGCTCCTGCACGACATCGGGCACTTACTCGGACCCGATCAGGACGATCCAGCAGAACGCGGCATCGATGCCGTGCACGAGGAAAAGGGATATGCGTGGCTCTCGCGTCATTTCGGGCCTGAGGTCTGCGAGCCGGTGCGCCTGCACGTCGCCGCCAAGCGGTATCTTTGCGCGGTAGATCCCACCTATCGCGGCCTTCTATCGCCCGCTTCGATCCGCAGCTTGGAACTGCAGGGTGGCCCTTTAGGTCCGGACGACATCCAAAGCTTCGAAGCGAATCCCTATCATCAGGGTGCAGTGCGCCTCCGGCGATGGGACGATGCCGCTAAGATCCCCGGCCTGCAGGTCCCTGTAGTGGAACACTACACGACTAAGTTGCGTCGTCTTGTGATTCGTTGACCCCCGCAGTTGTCATCGATTATTCAACTAATCTTCGCCTTATTGAAATTCTCGAAGAGTACACTCAAGCGTTAACTAAAAACTGTCACTTTGTTGCGGGCGCCGCGCGCTGTGCGCCACAAGTGCGGCCTTGCGGCGCGATTAGATTTCTAACTTGTAAACTACCCGGGAGGATTCGATGAAACGTTACGCGCGGCTTGCGGCCGCCCTTCTGCTCGTGTCCACTGCTGTGTTTGCGCAATCGACGTACGGGACGATATACGGGAGTGTCATCGACCCAAGTGGAGGGATCATACGAGATGCCGTGGTAGAAGCCAAAAATCCCAGCACCGGCTCTGTCCGTTCGACGAAAACGAGCTCGGACGGTTTATTCCGTTTCGTTAACCTTGACGCTGGTTCTTATATCATCACGGTCAGCGCGTCAGGTTTTGCAACTGAGGAGAAGAAGGACCTCGTGCTACGCGCCCGCGAGGACGTGCCCGCCGATTTCCAACTGCAAGTAGCTGGAGCCAGCACAACGGTCGACGTGGGCGCCGTACAGGAAGTGACCGAGCAGCTCACGCTGTCCGATTCCAAGACGGGCGACACGCTCAATTCGCTGGCGCTCAACTTCCGCGCCACGAACAATCCGAGCCCAATCGTGGCGGCCGCCCTGGCGCCTGGAACGAACATCGACAGCGGCGGGAATATCACCATCTCGGGGCAACTGCCCACGGCGACTTCCTTTTCGCTCGATGGCATCTCAACCCAGCTTCCCCGGCAGGGTGGCCCAAGCACCAACTTATTTCCGTCGGTGGAGGGCATTGCGGAATTCCAAGTCAACACGGCCGCGAATAGCGCGGAGTACTCGCAGCCCACAGATCTGACGGTGATCAGCCGGAGTGGCACCAACGACTTTCATGGCGGCGCCTTCTGGTATTTCCAGCGGGAGGATTTTAACGCGCAAGATCAGATCGCCGGCAATATCCCGACCGGAGACGCCAACGACTTTGGAGTCTCATTCGGTGGACCGGTCGTGATCCCGCATGTGTACAACGGCAAGAACCGAACCTTCTTCTACTTCGATTACGAAGGCATTCGTTTAAGCCAGAACGGCTTGATCGATACGTTCACGCCGCCCTCGCAGTGGCGCACCGGCGATTTCTCGGCAACGGGTGTCACTATTATCGACCCCACCACGCGGACGCCGTTCGCTAATAACATGGTCCCTCTCACGAGCATCAATCCGGTCTCCGCGAAGATCCTACCGCTGTTCTTTCCGAATCCCACGTCGTCTGCGGCGGCCTTGAGCACGCCTAACCTGGTTCAGCCTTTCCCTGGCACTTACAATAATGACGGTTTCGATGGGCGTCTCGACCAGGTCATCACGCAGAATCAACACGTCTGGGGCCGGGTGACGCAGAAGACGATCACTAACTCAGGTAACTCGGCGGCTCTCGGCGCGCTCGGACTTACCGGCGCGGCTTCTTACAATCCGCTGATGGGATCGTTCGCTTCCACAATTGATGCGACCAACCTCGCCGCATCGTATAACTGGATCATCAGACCGACTCTGATCAATGAATTCCGCGTGGGATTTTCCCGATATAACCCTGCTGAGACCTACCCTCAAGCGGCGCAGGGCGATTCCATCATTTCCAGCCTTGGTATCACGGGTCTCCCCGGTTCTCCCAAGAACGGTCTGGGCGGCGTGCCGGTGTTCTATATCGGTGACTTCTTGGGCGGCGCGACCAATCAGTTCGGGCACCCACGAATCGATACCAACTTCACGTTCGAGCTTGGTGACAACGTCTCCTGGGTGAAGGGCGCCCATAGCCTGAAGTTCGGTTTTGAGTTTATCCGCAGGAGTTACGAAGACCAAATTACGTTTCTCTCGGGCGATGAGTACGGCGATTACTTCTTCACGGGCGCTTTTACTGCAGCTCCCCGTGTGACGCCCGGCGACGTGAATGGCTTCTCGGATTTCTTGCTGGGAATCACTTCGGACGCCTACCAGGCCCAGAACGGCCCGGATGGTAAACCCTATGCGTATCACTATGGAGGGTATGCGCAGGATGAGTGGCGGTTGAATCCGAACCTTACGCTGACTTACGGACTACGCTACGAAGTGAATCCTCCTTTCAATGATGAAACCCATCAGCTTGGGAACTTCGATCGTAACTTCCCCGGCGGCCGGCTTGTAGTGCAACAGGAGGGGCTGTCGTTGATCAATCCCCTGTGGAGAGCCGCGGTGGGGAATACGCCTTTTGTGAGCAATACCCAAGTCGGCCTCCCAGATAGCCTACGTTACACGTACTGGGATAACATACAGCCGCGGCTCGGCATCGCATGGAGCCCAGGAAAGAAGCATGATACGGTCATTCGTGCTGCCGGCGGCATCTACTCGGTTCCTGTGCTAGGCGCGGTACTGTATTCGCTGCTGGGCGTGGATACCAGTTACTTCGCGGAATACCCCTCCTCCGCAACCAACCCGCGCACTTTCCAGGATGTCTTCGCTGGCGGCGCCGCTGGAGTCTCGTATCCGTCGTATAGACGGGCGAACCAGTATGACTTGAAGGATCCGCGCGTCATTCAGTGGACTCTCTCCGTCGACCATAACCTCGGCTGGAACACGCTGGTTCGCGCCAGTTACACCGGCTCGCACACCTATAACCTGATCGACAGTCCCGACCTCAATCAGGTAGCTCCCAATACTTATGGATACGCTGCCTTGACGGCCACTCCGGCGCTGCGCCAGCAGAATCTGAAGTATCCAAATTTTTCAGAGGTTCTGACACGCGATAACGGAGAAATGGATAAGTATGATGCGCTGAGTCTGGAGCTAAACAAGCGCTTCTCCAACGGCCTGACCTTCTCCAACAATTACACATTCGCGAAAAACATTACCAACGCGTTGGGCACGGCGCCCAGTGGGGCTGTCCCGGTAGGCGGTCAGATCGACAATGGCAACAACGTTCAGGATATCTATAACCTCGCACAGGACAGTGGCAATGCCTACTTCACGCCGCGACACCGCTTCGTCAGCACACTAGTCTATAACTTGCCTTTCGGCCGGGGGCAGAAGTTTGCCGGTAACGTGAGCCGCGTCGAGAATCTGTTCATCGGGGGCTGGGCCCTCACGGGTGTGACTCTGTTACAAACGGGGCCGTGGCTCACTCCCTATTTCCCCACTAGCACAGCGGACCCTTCGGGGACCAATCCCACGCAACGATCAGTCGGCCAGCAGCGTCCGGACTGTGTTTCGGGCAAAACCGGTTATCTCTCCAACCCTACTTCGTCGACCTACTTCGATTCAACAGCGTTCACGATTCCGGCCAGCAACATCGGCCGGTACGGTAACTGCGGCGTGGGTATTCTGGAAGGACCGGGCACTTCGACCTTCTCCATGTCGGCGGGCAAGATCTTTCAGATCACCGAGCGCGTGCGCGTTCGTTATGAGGCCCAGTTCGCCAACCTGTTTAACATTCTGAACGAAGCGCCCCCGAATATGAACGTGGGTGCCAGCAACTTCGGGCAGATCACTGCGAGTCAACCAGTCGGCCTGGGGCAGCAGGCCGGACCGCGCACCATTCAGATGATGTTACGGTTCCAGTTCTGACAAAACACCGCTCCCTTTGGTCGTGGCTCAGTACCGGGCTACCGGGCTGGGACTGCCAGGAGCGGGCTTCCAGTGTTCTAAAGCCCACGCTTCAACTCGTGAGCCGCCGGCGAACGGGGGTCGAGCCGCAAGGCTTCTCTCCATTCTCCGGCGGCTTCTGATTTGCGCGCCTGCTTTTCCAAAACCAGGCCTAGTTTCCAATGAGCCTCGGCGGCCGATGGCTGGTTGCCCTCCGGCTCCTGCTGGAGATAGGTCCTCAGATAGCGCTCCGCCCTCGGCAAATCTCTGTCGGCACTCAAGAGGCGATCGGCAGCGCGGTAGTAAGGGGCAAGATCGTCCGGCACTTCTTTTGCTCCAGCCGCCACGATCCCATCCAATTCGCTCCACTTTTCGCCGCTTGCATAGGCTTCAGCCAGCACCGTATACGCATCCACACGCGTAGCGTCGAGGGTTAGCGCGTCGTGCGCGTGCCGTTCCGCATCCTGCAAGTTCCGGTGAGCGGGCGCCAGATAGAATTGCGCTAATGCGATACGGGCCCGGTAGCTGGCGGGCTCCGCTCGCACGGCTTCCCGCAGGAACTCCTCGCTCTTGCCCGGCTGCTTGTAATACTCCGCCAGGCGCGATTGTGCCAGCAATCCTTCCACGGAATCGATGGCACCGAGGCGCTGGGCGGCAATGGCGGCTTTCGCTTCATCGCCGCCGATGATTCCGGGCGCAAGCAAGTAGAACTCCATCAAGTCGCGCCACGCCTGTGTATCGCGCGGATCGAGCGCCAGCGCGGTATCGATCTCCTTGCGGAAGCGGCGCGCGAGCAACGCCTGTTGCAAGACATTCGCATGTTGAGCGGCGACACCCAGAACCTCCGCAAGCTGCCGGTGGTATTTCGCAGTGTGGCCATCCAGAGCTACGGCCTTTTCCGCCGCCGGTAGTGGGGCGTCACGATCGCCGAATGCGTTGCGCACTTGAGAGAACAGGAAATTCGCGAGCGGGTCGTTCGGCGCTTCGCGCAACCGCGCTTCGACGATCGCCCGAGCCTGCTTCCAATGGCCTTCGACGATCAGTCTCTCCGGGACGCTCTGGGCGTAGCCGCAAATGCAACCGCCGAGCAGCCAGAGAGTTCGAATGATGCGGCGCGCTCGCCTCAACCGCGCGCCACCGCTGCCGCGAAGGTCTGAGCGCCAGCCTTGCCGAGAGATCGTTCCATGAGCGCCGCCGGCGCAACTCGCAGGTCCACCATCACCAGGGCATCCAGCACATGCGAGAACCGTCGATCCACGTTGAATCCCAGAACCCGCCCCCCGGCCTTGAGGTATTGCTTCAGCAGAATCGGAAAACCCTTTCCGTCACTTTCCAGGCCCGCGATCAGGCCGGACACTTCGTCAATATTCTCAGGCACACTCGAAAGCACGCCAGTGCGGCGCAACACGCGCCCGTCGGGTTGGTAGGGGGTGCGCGGTGTGACGAATCTCGCGACGTCGTTCGCGCGCCGAGCCTCGAGAAATTTCACAATCAGGTGGCGCGACATCGGATGATATCCGTTGCTAATGCTGACGCTGCCGAAAAGCTTGGCGCATTCCGGCCGGCGCACCAGGTATTGTGCAATGCCTTTCCATAAGAGAAACAACGGCGCAAACTGCTTTTGATATTCCGGACGAATGAAGGAGCGGCCCAACTCGATGGCCGGGCCGAGCTGGTCGAAAAGCTCGCGGCCATACCGGAATAGAGTGCTGGTGTACAGCCCGCCGATGCCCAATCGCGGCAGAATATCGGGCGTGGGGCCGAGGCGATAGGCGCCGACCACCCGGTGATTGCTTTCGTCCCATAGCACCAGGTGTAGGTAGTAGCGATCAAATTGATCGAGGTCAATGGCGCGTCCCGTTCCTTCTCCAGCTTCCCGAAATGCGATTTCCCGCAGCCGGCCGATCTCGCGCACCACCTGGGGGAATTCACTTTCGAGCGCCAGATAGACCGCAAGATCGCCCGATTGGCAAAGTTTCCGTTGCGGCGCGAGATGTCCGATCTCTGCGGCCAGCACGCCCGCCGACGGCGCAGCGGGCACCCGCGAAGGAGTCTTGGCGTTGAGCAGCGGTGGCAGAAGGCGCGTGAACGCATCGTCAGGCCGCCCGTAGGTGTCCAAAAGGTAGGTGCGGCAGCGGAGATATTCAATCGCTTCCGCCCCGCTGAGCGATTCGAGCGTTCCCGCCGAAACCGGCCGGCCGATACGGATTCGGATGCTCCGGCCACGTTTGTTGAGCAATTCGCGCGGCAAGCTCGCGGTGCGCAGGGACGCATGAACCGTCCCTACAAGATGAAACGCAACGCTGTTAGATCCTTGGAAGAATATGGGAAGCGCGGAGGCGCGGGCGATTTTCGCGATGCGGCCAATCACGGGATTCCACAGCGGGTCGGCGGGCGTTTCGCTGCCCCACTCGGGATGCGCCACTTCACCAGCGGGAAATGTCACTAGCATGCCGCCGCGGCCTAAGTGTGCCAGGCATTCGCGCAAAGCGCGGGCGTTCGCTGGTATGGCGTCTCTGTGGCCGAACGGATCGATAAAGATGCAGAGCTCGCGTAGTTCTGGGAAGCCCTGAAGAAAAGAGTTCGCCAGTATCTTGACGTCGGGCCGGACCTGAGGCAGAACCACTGCGAGCAGCGCGCCGTCCAGCAGTCCGAATGGATGGTTGGCCACAGCCAGCACGGGGCCCGATCGCGGAATGTTTTCGATTTCCGCGGAGTCTACCAGATAACGGATCGACAGCAATTCGAGAAGCCGCTTCACCGCGCCTGGATCGCCTTCGCCGCGCGCGGCCTGGTAGAGCTGCCACAATTCGTCAAAAGCGAATAATTTTTGGATTGCCCCATCCATCGGGCTCAGAATCGCCCGCAGCGGCGGCTCAAAGAAGTGCGCTACCGACAGTGATTGCCGGGTTATTTCCGTTTGCATGACGGCTCCTGGCACTTCTACATTGGCCGTTGCAACGTTTCAAGGCGATTACTGGAAGATGAAGTTTCGGAATCGGCCGCTGAGCGTTTGGCGATGCGGCGTGGCTAGTGGGGCCGGGCCTTCCGGCCCGCCACCGGGCTTCTGCCCGGCGCGCCGCGCGGAAGCGCGGCGGCAGCCCGGAAGGGCTGCCCCACCAACTGCAGCTGAAATCAACGTTCCAGTGTGAACTTCAGCTCGATGCGAGTTTCTGATTCGATCGGTGTGCCATTCAACATCGCGGGCTTGTAGACCCACTGCTTGACGGCCGATGCTGCTGCGGTTTGTAGCAGAGGCGGTCCCGACAGGGGCTTCACCGCCTTGATCCTGCCATCGGCACCCACAGTCGCCGAGACGACCACTGAGCCTTGTACGCGGGCTTGGCGTGCAGACATCGGATACTCAGGATTCACGCGCGTGAGGACTTCCGCTTGCCGGATCTGTCCGCCAATCTTGACCGCCGCGGACGCCGCTGGAGGCGCCGGAGTCGGAGCAGGGCTGGGAGGTGGCGCCAAATTCGCGCTGCCCGGCAGCACGACTGCGATCTGGTCGGTCTGAGTCAAGTGCGGCGCGTCCGGCAAATCCGAAGGGCGTGCCGGCCGCAAACGCTGCGAGGGGAGTTCGGGACTCGCGAAAGGCCTCACTGGCGCCGCTGCAGCGACGGGTTTGGCATCGCCAGCGTCCGCAGTTTCTACCGGAGGGTTCGAGGACACGGGCACGGTAACGCCGGCGGACGGCCGAATGGTGGCGGTTGCCGTTTTGTCGTTCACCCCAACGTTGCTGTCGGGCATGGGCGATGGGCGCGTATGCAGAACCCGTACCGACTCACTGTCCACCTTGCTCGAGTCTTTGCCAATCACTGAGAGCTGGAAGACGATATCCGCTCCGGAGGGCGTATACACGATGCTGCCGTTGCGCAGTTGTGGCAAATCGACATTTACCGTCTCGTGCTGATCGCCGTCGTTAATCGCGAGTTCTCCGCGTATGGCGTTCTTAACCGCATCCGAGTCGCGGTTCCAGGTGAGCAGAAGTGCGCCAGAGGACCGCTCCACATGCAAGGCCAGCCCGGCCGAGCTACCCGCCCCCGCGACACCTCCAACACGATGCGACTTGTGTCCGATGCCGGGATAAACGAGAGCACCGCTTAGCATCAGCAACAGTACGGCTGCCGCCCCTGCAACCCACATGAGCTTGCCGCGGGCAGCGAAACCTTTGGAAGATTCCGGTTCCTTCGCCTCGGTTTCCTCCACCGCGGGCTTGGACACTGCAGCCGTCTCTTCCGCGGGCTTCGGGATGGGCAGCGACATCTTCTCGGTAATCGCGGTCTTCTCGGCGATCAGAGTTTTGTCCGGAGCCAGATTCTTTTCGGTTGGCTTCTCGGTGATGGCCGTCTTCTCTCGGATCCCCGTCCTTTCCGCTGCGGACTTTTCCGCCGCGGGCTTTTCCGTTACGGATTTCTCGGTTACGGGTTTCGGCGAGACCGCGGTTTTGTCGGGGATCGCGGTGCGTTGCGTGGGCAGCGGCGGCAGGGAAGATCGATCCGGCAGAGGCGTCCTCTGCGTGGGCAGAGGCTTGTCCGCCATCGGTGATCCATGCAGGGAAGGCGCCTTTTCACTGGCAGGCGGCTCGACTACCGGCGGCTTTTCGATTTCGGTGGAAGTTCGCTCAGGCGCTGGCTGAGTGAGGGTAATCTCACGCCGCGACGCGATGGGAACAATCTGGGCGCGCACCGTTGGCTTGGACGGCGCGGGCTCCGGCACGGAAGTTGGCGCCGGTTCAGGGGAAGAGTCGTTGCTCACGCCGGTGGTCTCCGCCCCCGGGCCTTTTTCCAGTGCGGAACGCCGGAAAGCGAACTCCAGGTAGCTGGAATCGCCGCGCACGTTTCCGTTTTCCCAGATGAAATAGCCCGCCGAGCTGGGTTTGCTGGCGTAGGGACGGATGAGCAGGGCCACCTGGTGCGGCTCGCGAAAGTGCCCGCTGAAGAACGCCACGTCTTCGGCGTCGAGATTCAATCCCTTGCGCGTATGGCTGCGGAAGAAGCCGACCACGCGCTGGCCGGACGCGCCGCGTTGCTGGATGGCGCGATCGAACCGCTCCACATCGGCTTCGGAAAATCGATACAACGGGCCTCGGCTGTAATCGCACGGGATCAGCTCATAGCTTTGGATCGAAACACGCAGAGGGCTTCCGTTTTGGACGTTGCCCAGCAAGACACCGCCAATCTCCGATCCGCGTGAATTGAGCGAGCGAAAGTTTTCCACTACCTCGTGCTCCAACCGATCGACCAGGTCAAGACCGATCTGAACGGAGACTGGTTTTCCCGCAACTTCCCAGAGATACGACGGGGTTGAAGTTGTGTTTGAAGAATCGAATCGCTCTGCGCGGACGGCCGACTCGGGCATTGGCCCCCTCCCGCGACCTGATTTTAAAGGCCGCTAATTTCACAAAAATTGTACTCGAAATAGCGGCATAATTGCCGTCAACTTTAGGTAACTCTTGCGAAAGAAATCGAAATCCGCCGTCTCTCACAAGCACCCTGCAAACATTGGTTAATAGGAGATGGCAGACTTTGGTTAGCGGGAGGTTATTCCTGGTATTTATCCTTTGCAACGCGCCTGTAAATCTCTATAATGATGCGCGGGGATTAGCTTGAAAACCTGCCAACTTTGTGGCAAACCATTGGGCCGGATGCGTGTTGGCACTGGCGATTTTTGCTCGCGCGAACACCGTAACCAATTCCGGATGCGCCGGTCCATGGACCATCTGCTGGAAGCCAACAAGGTAGCCAGCTTGATGCGCCGCCGCGAAAATCCCAAGCAAATCCCCTTGGCGCAACTGATCGTTTCCTCCGCAATGGAACCGCGTGACGCGGCCGCTGAGCAGTCCTTTCTCGCCGGACACGTCCAATTCGATTTCCAGCCGCTAAGTCCCCAGTTGCTGCATCTCGATCTCGGCGGACCCCGCGGGTATATGCCGGTGGCAAAACCGGGATCGGCGCCGCTCCCTGACAGCATCGCTGATCCAGCTGCACTGCCCTTCACGCTCGAGCGCTCCTCGCGTCCGGCCATGCCGGAGCATCGGACACAAAAATCGGAGGTGCGCCTGTCGCGGGCTTCCTTGACATCCCTGCCGTGCCGCCTTCCCGGGCCCGGTATCGCGCACCGGGAGTGCGAAGCGGCCCTGAGGTTGCAGCGCAAAGCGGTGTTTGAGTTCGGCCGCCTGCGCACGGAATCACCCGGGTCCAACTATATCCAGAAGAAACGGCAGCCCCACCTCTCGCCGCAGTCGCGCGACATTCCGGCTCAAGAACGCGCATCGAACATGCAGGCGGAATCGCGGCGTCCAGCCTCGCGCCCGTTCCGTTGCGCGCCGCGGCGCCGTCCGGAACTGCCGCTCGCCCGCCCCGTCGCCTACGACCTACTGAGCATCGCCATCTTCTCCGACCCGCGCGCCTGCGACGCACCCCAACACGAGCAAGCCGCCCGCATTCGGCCGCTTCGGGTGTCGCCACCCATCACCACCCGGCCGCCGCAAGACCTGCTACCGCTTTCGCCGGCCAGCGGCGAGGGGATGTCGGGGCAGGCTCAGATTTGCGAGCCGGAATGGAAACCCGAAAAGCGCACCCCAACTTATACAGTGCGGCTGTCGGTGGCGGGCGCGATTGACTTCGGCGCGCGTCCTCCCATTCAAATGGCCGGAGTCTTTCAGGAACAATCGGGCCCCTATCAGATGGCTGAGGTTCCCTTTGCACCGCCCGACTCGGCGTTCGACTACTCGCCGATTCCCCTGCATGGCAGCATGGATGCTTTTGCCGCGGAGGCCCGGCCGGCTCCCACGGTGGCGGCGCTGGAAGAAGATTTCAATTCTGGTTTGGGCCGCTGGATTGGAGACACCGCCAGTTGGAAGCTGGATGTGGCGGGAGCGCGTCCCGGAGGCATGGCGCTGCTCGAACCATCCTTGAACTGGACCGACTACGAGCTGGAGTTTCTGACCCGCATCGCCAAGGGCGGTGTCACCTTCGTTATCCGCGCCTCGGACATCAACAACTATCATCGGATCACGATCGGCCCGGCCGAGTCCGGCTACGTGCTGCGCAGTTCGGTGGTAATCGATGGTCACGAGGAGCCGACCGACGCCGTGCCGGCGGGCAAGAAGGCGCGATCCGGCGCCGCGATCACCGTAAAGGCGCGGGTCGAAGGCAGCGATTTCACAATTTCCATTGACGGCGAGGTAGTCGCCCAAGGCGTGGAGGAGCGCCTGCCGGCTGGCGGCATCGGCTTCGCATCCCTGCCGGGCGAACAGGCTCGGCTCTATAAGGCCCGCCTGACACCTCTCGCCGACCCCATCTCAGAGGCGGCTCCTGGCCGCCCCCCACGGAGTAATTCATGAGCACTCCAGCAACCTCAGCGACAGCTGCGGACGCTAAAGAAAAAGGCGGTAACGCCGGCCATTTGGCTCGGGCCGTCGCGCTCCATCTCGCCGGCAAGCGCGAGGAGGCCGTCAAACAATTACAGAGCGCCGCCTCGTCTGGCAAGGCTCCGCCCGAAGTGTACCGCGCCATGGGTCACATCCAGTTCGAGCTGGAGGATTTCCAACAGGCCGAGAAGAGCTACCGCGCGCTAGTCCGCCTCAAGCCACAGTACGCCATGGGCTGGTTCAACCTGGCAGTGTGCCTGGAACGCCTTGGAAACTGGGACCAGGCTCTGGAAGCCTTTCACAAGGCCTGCTCGCTCGAGCCAGCGCACGTAGATGCGCATCTGGGCTTGGCCATCGCTCACCTGCGCCTGGAAGACCCCAAGTCGGCTCTGTTCTCGTTTGAACGCTGCCTGGAACTGCAGGCCGGACACGAAGACGCGCTTTTTGGCAAAGCCGTCGCGCTGCAGACGCTCGGACACGCCGATGACGCCGCGGAGATATTCCAGCGCCTTCTGGACGCCAATCCGGAATCGGAAGAGGCACTCTCCAACCTGATTCTGATCGGCATGTCGAAAGAAGATTTCGACATGGTTCGGGAGTATTCCGAGCGCTTGTTGGATATGCGGCCCGATTCTACCGTCGCGCTGGAGGGGCTGGCTGCCTGGTCGGCCGCCGCCCGTGAGCACGCGCTCACCGCCAAGTTTTGCACCTTGCTGGTTTCGGCCGTTCCCGGACATTTTGAGGGCTGGTTCAATCTCGGCCTGGCTCACCAGAAAGCCGGCCGCCGCGAACAGGCTGCCGAAGCCTACGAAGAGGCCATCAAGCTGCGGCCGCAGTCCGCGGAAGCCTTCACCAACCTGGGAATCGTTCGCGAACAACTCGGCGATCTGGCCGGAGCGCGCAAGGCCTACGAGCGCGCCATGCAGGCGGGATCGGAATCGGTTGCGCCGATGTGGAACATGGGGCTGCTGCTCGAACACTCCGGCCAGTTGGAAGAGGCCGAACGCTGGTACAAGCAGGTGCTCGAAAAGGCGCCCAAAGAAGAAGAGGCGCGCTTCCGCCTTGGCTACCTGCGCTTGCAACGCGAAGATTACCGCGGCGCCGTCGAGGCATTCGAAGGCTGTCTCAAGCATCGTCCGCAGTGGCCCGAAGCCCAAGCCAATCTGGCTCTGGCCTATGGCGGCTTGGGAGAGCGCGAGAATGCCGAGCGCCTCTACGAAAAAATGCTCGACAACGATCCCAAGTCGCTGGACGCCCTGCGCGGGCTCGCCACCCTTGCCATCCAGGCTTCCGATTTCGATACCGCGCTGGAACATCATGTGCGGCTGATCGATCTCGGAGAGAAGTCTTCCGAGGTGTTGTACAACGCCGGCTTGATGTATGAGAAGGCTGGCCAGCTCGAAAAAGCCGTCGAGCTATACCGCGGAGCCTTAGAGCAGCATCCCGACATGCCGGAAGCGCTGCTGAACCTGGGACGGATTCTGGAATCGACCGGCAAAACGGACGAAGCGCGCGTTTGCTGGGCCAAGGCCCTGGAAGTCGAGCCGGCCCTCGCGCAAGGATACTTCGGTCCGGCCATCGACTAGCGCCTAAGAGGGACAGACGGCCGAGGCGGATTCCGCCATTTCAGTCGAACGAGTACCGCCGGTAACACGGGCCGCGCTGTTACTGGTAGACCTGTTTGCCGCCGCGGAGGAACATCCGCAGCAACTCCGCGCAGCGTTCGATCCCTTCCGGACGGCGATCCTCCGGGTCCCGGATCGTCGCATCCAGGCCGTCGAATTGGCGGCACTGCCGGGCATCGGAGGTGATGCCGACCACTCGCAGTTCCGGCCGCAGGCGCTTCAGCGTCCGGGCGAACGCACAGACGCCGGGGCAACTGCAATTGATCAGCAGGACGCCCAACTCGGTGTCCAGATTCGCCATCAACGCCTCTGCCTCAGCAACCGAACAACACGGAATGGCGGCGATGTTGCGCCTCCGCAGTGCCTGCGACAACGCGAACATAAACCCGAGTTCGCGATCGACGACGAGGACGCTAGACGCAGCCACCGGACTGGCGGCAAACAAATTGTTCATTCATTCACCGAATCGCAACCATAGGATGATTTCATGCCCGCTATTCTGTGTCAAGAATTTTCCCGGTTATTTAGGCCTCGGAAGCCTCGATGAAGTACTCCTCTAGTCCGACCCCTACCACCCGTATAAAATCCGGCCGGACTTCGAGCGCGTTCACCGCCGGGATCTGCCTAGTAGGAAAAGAGAAATGATCCAGAACGGTTTCCACGGGAATGGTGCCGATGACGCGCGCGACCTTCCGGTCACCCTGGACCTTCCAACCGTACTGGATCTTCAGTCCCAATGTCGCCAGATAATCCAGCATCATGCAGGCGGCCTCGAACCCCGCTCGCTCGCGCGTCGGCGGGTCGCCGTGCAGACGCAACCACTCGGTGATGACGCGATACGTGAATCCCCACAAGGGGACGCCGTTGAGTTCAATTGCCGGAAAAGCCATCTCGGGTGGCAGCCGCGGCACAGAGCTGAGGCGATGGCGCGTGGGATCCCGCAGCAGCGAAAGTGGGACCCAAACCGCTTCCGCAACCTCTTCCGCATCGAGCACCAGAGGCAGCTTCGCATCGGCGCGAAACAGAAACGGCGCAACGGTGATGGGGCTTTTCATCCGGCGTCCGGCGCTTAAAGGCGGCAACGCGGCTTCGAGATGGTCACGTTCCAGGTGAATGCCGCACTCTTCCTCCAATTCCCGGAGGGCCGTTTCTGCCAGGTCGCGATCGCCCGGCTCGCACCGCCCGCCGGGAAACGACCAGTGACCCGACCACGGGTCGCTCTCGCGTTCGCTGCGGCGGATGAGCAGCACCGACTCTTCCTCCCCATGCGTGTGCACAATCGCCACCGCCGCTTCTGGCTCATCCATTTCTTTATGATGCCGTACCCGGCGTGATGGCGTCGCCTGCGCCGCAAAACAAAAAAAGCCGGGAAGAGATCGGTCAGCGGACTGACTCGGGGTCTCTCCCCGGCTGAAGGCCCAGCCATTGGCCGGGTTCAGTTGTAGTGCGCTGCGTTCACGTCCGCAAAGCGCGCCAGTTCAGGAGGAACATCGTCTAACGCGAATACCGAATTCGTCGGGCACACGGGAACGCATGCCCCGCAATCGATGCACGCCACCGGGTCGACAAAAAGCTGCGGTGCTTCTTCGAAACCGGCTTCATCTTTCTTGGGATGAATGCAGTCCACCGGACATGCTTCGACGCACAACTCGTCCTTGGTGCAAGTATCGGTAATAACGTATGCCATGCCCGACCGTTTGCAATTGCCGCTCCAGGCGCTAAGTAACAGAAAATAGGAGTGGAAAATCTACAATCCTGCGAACTTGGGTGTGGAATTCTGCGTCTTTTCGCGCAAGCTACACTAAACACTGATGAGGATCGAGACGCGGGCCATTCACGCCGGACGCCACATTGACCCCGCGACGGGCGCAGTGACGCCGCCCATACACCTCTCCACCACTTTTGAACGCAGCCCCGACGGCGAGTACCCGCGCGGCTTCAGCTATTCGCGTGACGGCAACCCCAATCGCGTCATGCTCGAAAAGTGTCTGGCCGATCTGGAAGGCGGCAAAGAAGCGCTGGTTTTCTCCTCAGGGCTGGCCGTGGCTACGGCCGTGATTCAGGGCCTCGAACCGGGCGACCACATCGTGGCGCCGGACGATGTGTATTGGGCCCTTCGCCAGGTGATCGGCGGCGTCTTCGGCAAGTGGCAGCTCGAAACCACCTATGTCGATACGACCTGTGTCGAGACGGTGCGCGCGGCGATCCGCCCGAATACGCGCCTCATCTGGCTCGAAACGCCATCGAATCCCTTGATGAAGATCACCGACCTGGCCGCGATCGGAGAGATCGCGCGCCAAACCAAAGCCATCACGGTTTGCGACGGCACGTTCGCCACGCCCATTCTGCAGCGCCCGCTCGGTTCCAACATCGACATGGTGACACACTCGACCACCAAATACATCAGCGGCCATAGTGATGTAGTCGGCGGCGTGCTCATCACACGCCACGACAACTATCTGTTTGAGCGCTGCCGCCGTGCGCAGAATTTTGGCGGCTCCGTACCTTCGCCATTCGATTGCTGGCTTACCCTGCGCGGCATTGAAACGCTGCCTTACCGGATGCGCGCCCATTCGGAGAACGCCCTCGCCGTCGCGCAGTTCCTCCAGACTCACGCCAACGTCGAAGCCGTGCACTATCCCGGCTTGCCCGGCCACCCGGGTCACAGCATCGCCGCGCGCCAGATGAGTTCTTTCAGTGGCATGCTGTCATTCCAGGTGCGCGGCAACCGCGAAACTGCAATGGCGACAGCCGCACGCTGCCGTCTGTTCATCCGCGCCACCAGCCTCGGAGGTCCCCACAGCTTCATTGAGCACCGCGCCTCCATCGAAGGTCCACGCACGCGCACGCCGCAAAACCTGCTGCGGCTGTCCATCGGCCTGGAGCACCCCGACGATTTGATTGCCGACCTGGAACAAGCACTAACGGCCGCCCATTCCTAACGGCCCGAGGCACTGCATGAGGCTGCCTCCCGAATCGATATGGACGCTAGAGCACGACGACAACCCTGATAACCGGGCGCCAAGGAACCTTTACACATCGCACCGTACCAGACTGTTCGTGAGGCGTGGCTCTGGTTGTTTCCGATGTCGGCGTTCCGTTCACAAATTCATTCTCGGGCCCAGCCGCCGCTTCTCACCAAGGGCGACTACACAAGCAAGTGGTATGCTCCGCAAAAGGTGCTCAGCATCGGCTTTCTCCGAGTGGCGCGTCAGCCGGACAGACCGGGGAGTCCGTTGGGCCAGGTCCGCGAGATGGCGGTTAGGCAACCGTCTTGAAATTGTCTTTCTTGATTCCGAGCTGCTTGATCTTCGAATCCAGCGTCGAAGGAGGAATGCCGAGCTTCGCGGCCGCCCCGTCCGCACCTGCGACTTTGCCTCTGCTCTCAGCAAGAGCGGATTCAATGATCTCCTTCTCCTGACCTTGCAGAATGCTCGGCATCTTTGCCGGCGGAGCCAGCGTGGCTGGATGCTGAGTCGAGAGCCCCGCTTCGTCGATCGAGAACGTAGTCCGTCAGCCGCAACCGCAAAAGTGCATTATGGCCGTGGCTAACAAAGATCCTTTGTCGACGTTCTCGGGCGATTAACTTTAGGGTCGCAACGAGGTCAGCAAGGCTCGAAGCGTTCTTATCCAAAAAGTGGTCTGCTCCTTGTCGCATGACCGTCGACACGATCTCGACCGTTCCTGAGTCTCGTTGCGTTA
>Ga0335081_10001677_pt1 | contig 35239 bp, 32 predicted proteins | sample Lox_Sample_35_FD_206713 | JGI IMG/M metagenome (GOLD analysis project Ga0335081, IMG submission 206713) | Soil microbial communities from Loxahatchee National Wildlife Refuge, Florida, United States - Lox_Sample_3.5 | ecosystem: Environmental > Terrestrial > Soil > Wetlands | place: USA...
CGGCGGCGTCGCGCGCCGCCTCGAGCAGGTCCAGGTCGCATTCGAGATCGGCGAAGCGCAGCAGCGGAACCCCACTCTGGCGTGCGCCGAGCAGCTCCCCGGGGCCGCGGATGCGCAGATCCTGGCGGGCGATCTCGAAACCGTCGGTGGTCTCGAAGATGATGCGCAATCGCTCGCGCGCCAGGTCGGACAGAGGGTTCTGGTACAACAGGATGCAGACCGAAGCCTGCGCGCCTCGGCCTACGCGGCCGCGAAGCTGGTGCAGCTGGGCGAGGCCCATGCGCTCGGCATTCTCGATCACCATCAACGATGCGTTGGGCACGTCCACCCCGACTTCGATCACCGTGGTGGCCACCAGCAACTGCAGCCGCCCCGACTGGAAGCGCTCCATCACCGCGGCTTTGTCGGCGTTGGGCAGCCGCCCGTGCACCAGTCCTACGGCCAGGTCGGGGAAGGTCTGCTGGATGTTGGCAAAGGTATCCAAGGCGGTTTGCAGCTGCAAGGCCTCGGACTCTTCGATGAGCGGGCAGACCCAATACGCCTGGCGGCCTTGCATGCACGCGTCGCGCACCCGCGCCACGACCTCGTCCCGCCGGGTGTCGGATAGCAGCTTGGTCACCACTGGGGTGCGCCCGGGCGGCAGCTCGTCGATCACGGACACGTCCAGGTCGGCGTAGTAGCTCATCGCGAGCGTGCGCGGGATCGGCGTCGCGCTCATCATGAGCTGGTGAGGCTGCAGCTGCTGCTCCCCCCGCGTGCCCTTGAGGCGCAATGCGAGGCGCTGGCGCACGCCGAAGCGGTGCTGCTCGTCGACGATCGCGAGCCCCAGGCCATGGAATTCCACCTGGTCTTGGAACAGCGCGTGCGTTCCCACCGCGACCTTCGCCTCACCGCCGGCCACGCGAGCGAGCTGGGCGCGCTTCTGCCCACGGGCAAGACCGCTCGCGAGCCACGCCACCTCGACGTCCAGAGGGCACAGCCATTGTGCGAGCTTCGCATGGTGCTGCTCGGCGAGGATCTCGGTCGGCGCCATCACCGCCACCTGGTACCCGCTCTCCACCACCTGCACCGCGGCGAGTGCGGCTACAACGGTCTTCCCGCTGCCGACGTCGCCCTGCAGCAAGCGCTGCATCGGGTGCGGTTGGGCGAGATCCTGACGGATCTGAGCGAGCGAGCGCTCCTGCGCGCGCGTCAATCGGAACGGCAACGCCCCGAGGAGCCTCTGCACCAGCGGACCCGGCCGGCGTAGGCGAGGAGCGGCCACTGTCTGTCGCTGGCGGTGGTGGCGCCGCATCGATAGCTGCTGCGCCAACAACTCGTCGAACTTCATCCGCCGCCACGCGATATGGCTGCGCTGCTCGAGCGCGTCCAGCCGCGCAGCGGCAGGCGGGTGGTGCAGATACAAGACTGCGTGTCGGAACGAGGGCAGCGTGAGCTTGCCCAGCAGCTCTGCCGGAAGCGTGTCCGATAGATCGGTGTCGTCGAGCGCGCTGCGCACCAGACGCCGCAGCGCGGCCTGCGACAGGCCGGCGGTCGTGGGGTAGACGGGCGTGAGCGCCTGCGGCAGCGGCTCGTCTGCACGCACCACGCGAACCCGCGGGTGGATCATCTCGGCGCCGAAGAAGCCCTTGCGCAGCTCGCCCAGGACGCGCAGCCGCGCACCCGACACGAGCTGCTTCTGGAGACCGGGATAGACGTTGAAGAACCGCAGCCAGAAGACCTCATCGGCCTCGCGCATGCGGCACACCAACATCCGCTTGGGCCGGTACTTGAGCTGCACGTCCTCGACCACCGCCTCGACCTGTATCGTCTCGCCCTCGGACGCCTTGGCCAATGACGTGAGGCGCGTCTCATCCTCGTAACGCAGGGGCAGATGCAAAACGAAGTCGAGCGGGCGTTTCAAGCCGAGCTTGTCCAGCCTCTGACGCGCAGAGGATCCCGGTGCGGCACTCGGACGCGTGGGGTGGGGCGCGGCTTTCACGGCTCGGCGCGGTCGGCAGTCGGCCCGGTGGACGCAGCCGTCAATGCTGGCGCCTCTTCGTCCGGTGGACCACCCGGTGCAGGCGCCACGAGAGAAGTTCCGATCCGGGCCAGAGCGCGCACCCTCGAGGGCTCCCCAACCGTGCTCCGCGGTTTCAGAAATGCCAGGACGGCGATGGATCGGCCTGCGGCGTGTGAACGATGCGGCGCGCGATCATCCGCCGACGAAGAGCACGGCCTCAATCTCTACCAACGCTCCGCGCGGTAGGGCCGCAACGCCCACAGCGGCGCGGGCCGGATAAGGCTGCGTGAAGTACTGTGCCATCACCTCGTTGACCGCGGCGAAGTTGCCGAGATCGGTGAGAAACACCGTCACCTTGACCGCGTGGTCCAGCGTCGCCCCAGCGGCGTTCGCCACGCCGCGCAGGTTGTCGAAGACGCGACGTATCTGGGCGTCGATGCCATCGACGAGCTGCATTGTCTGTGGGTCGAGCCCGATCTGGCCGGACAGATAGATGAACCCGCCCGCGCGCACGGCCTGGGAATAGGTGCCGATCGCCCGCGGCGCGTCCGTGGTATGGATCGGTTGCTTCATCATGACCGCACTCGCACAACGAATAGATGGTAACGCAAAGCAGCGCGCAAGTGGTCGGCCGAGGATGGTTCCCGCTGGAGGATAGATCGACGCCGCGCCGTGTCTGCTTCGAGGCATCCGCGTATCGGGCGGCTCGCAGTCGCGCGACTGCGGCGCTGCATCATGGTAAGATTCGCGGCCGTCTCGATCCGACAAAAGAGTGCACCCCAGGCAAGCTCCCGTGCTCGCGGCATCCGCGACCGAGGCCGAGAACGGCGGCGAACCCGCCGCAGCCACGCGCGCAAGCGCGCTGGCTCTCGCCGTGGGCGCGGTCGGGGTGGTCTTCGGCGACATCGGCACCAGCCCTCTGTACGCCTTCAAGGAAGCCTTCGGCGGCTCACATAACGTGCCGCTGACCCATGACAATGTCTTGGGCGTGCTGTCGTTGATGGTGTGGTCGCTGTTCCTCATCGTGACGGTCAAGTACGTGATCTTCATGATGCGGGCGGACAATCGCGGGGAAGGCGGGATCATGGCGCTGATCGCCCTGGTCCGGCGCACCGTCCCGCAGCATACCCGGCTGGCGTGGACGCTCACGACGCTCGGAATGGTCGGCGCGGCGCTGTTCTATGGCGACGGGATGATCACTCCCGCCATCTCCGTCTTGTCTGCGGTCGAGGGCCTCGATGTGGCCACGCCGCTGCTGCATCCATACATCATTCCCATCACGCTGGTCATTCTGACCGGCCTGTTCCTGTTCCAGCAGCTCGGCACCGGCAGCGTGGGTGCGCTGTTCGGTCCGATCATGCTGGTGTGGTTCGTCGTGCTCGCCGTGCTTGGACTCATCAATATCGCGGACCAGCCGAGCGTGCTCGCGTCGGTCAATCCCGGATATGCCGTCCAGTTCTTTCGCGAAAACCGCTGGGCCGGGTTCCTCGCCCTGGGAGCGGTGGTGCTGGCGGTGACGGGGGCGGAGGCGCTGTATGCGGACATGGGCCATTTCGGCAAGCAACCGATCCGGCTGGCCTGGCTGTGGCTCGTCTTCCCGTCGCTGCTCCTGAACTACATGGGGCAAGGCGCTTTGGTACTGCACCAGCCGGCGGCGATCCAGCACCCGTTCTTTCATTCCGCTCCGGATTGGGCGCTCTACCCGCTGGTCATCCTGGCCACCGTGGCCACAGTCATCGCCTCACAGGCGGTGATCTCCGGAGCCTACTCGCTCACGCGTCAGGCCATCCAGCTCGGATACTGCCCGCGCCTGATGATCGAGCACACCTCCGAGAAGGAGATCGGTCAGGTCTACCTGCCCTGGGTCAACTGGGGCCTGTATCTTGCCGTCGCCGGCTTGGTGCTCGGATTCGGCTCTTCGAGCAACCTGGCGGGCGCCTATGGCATCGCCGTGACCGGCACCATGGTCGCCACGGCGGTGCTCGCATACGTCGTCGTCCGCCGAGCCTGGGGCTGGAGCCTATGGCGTGCGATCCCCGTCTTCGCCGTGTTGCTCACGATCGACCTGGCATTTCTGAGCGCCAACCTGCTCAAGATCTTCGAAGGAGGTTGGTTCCCGCTGGTGGTCGGCGCGATCGTGTTCGTCCTCCTGGCGACTTGGACGCGCGGTCGCGAGATCCTCTTCGATCGCCTGCGACCGGGAGCGATCGCATTGGAGCCGTTCATCCGCAGCATCACGGAACATCCGCCTGTGCGTGTGCCCGGCACCGCGGTATTTCTCACCGCGAGCCAGGAGGGCGTGCCGCACGCTCTGCTGCACAACCTGAACCACAACAAGGTCCTGCACGAGCGCGTGGTGCTGCTGACGGTGCGGGCCGAGGACATCCCGCATGTCGGCGACGCGCAACGCGTCCACGTCGAGCCGCTCGGTCACAGCTTTTACCGCCTCACCGTACGCTACGGCTTCAAGGACGAACCCGATCTGCCGCGCGCGCTAGAGCTCGCGAAGGACAAGGGTCTGGAATTCAGCCTGATGGAGACTTCGTTCTTCCTCAGCCGCCAAACGCTGGTCCCGACCGAGGCGCCGGGGATGGCCTTGTGGCGCGAGAAGTTGTTCGCCGCGATGTCGCGCAATTCGGCGAGCGCCACCGCTTTCTTCCGGATCCCCACTAACCGCGTGGTCGAGCTGGGTACTCGAATCGAGCTGTAGGGCTTCCGGTTCCAGGATCCAGCGCGGGAGAGAAATGCGGTCGAGCCCGATCCTGCTCAACTTGGAGAGGCTGCTCGCAGCGGGCAAAGACTCCGCGCTGCTGCGCTTCGGCATCGGCACCGAGCACTGGAAGGCCGGCGACGCACAAGCCGCCGCGGAGCACCTCAGGCGTGCAGTCGAACTCGATCCGGACTATTCCGCCGCTTGGAAGCTTCTCGGCCAGGCGCTCGCGCGCGCGGGCCGCCTGGATGATGCGCTGGAGGCCTACCGCCGAGGCATCGAGGCCGCAGAGCGCAAGGGGGACAAGCAGGCAGCGCGGGAGATGGCGGTCTTTGCGAAGCGCATCGAAAAGAGGATCAGCGGGCCAGCTCAGTAATCCTCGTCTTCGTCACCGCCGCGGCGCTCGTTGAACTCCTCCTCGTACTCCTCGTCGTAGTTTTCGGCGTCTTCCGTGGCCCACTCGCGCTGTTCGATCACGTCGTTGGCGATCTCGTGCACGCGCGCTTCCATGTCGGACTTGGCCTCCATCTCCGCTTTCGGCGTAGCGAACTCGCCGTCCAGGATTTCGACTGCCACGCTCGCGTGCTCGCCGTCCTCGACGGCAACGCTCGCCTTCGGCCACTCCTTGTGCAACTGCTCGAGCAGGATGTCCTTGAACGCCTCGTAGTCCTCGTCGGACACCAGGCCCAGCATGTCGCGGTCCGCGTTATAAGTGATGACGAACTGTTTGCTCATCGACGCTTACTCCCCGATTCGGCCGCAGCTTGGTGAGCTGCGCAGAAAACGGATCCCGATCCTTTCCAATCAAGAATAGCACGAGCGCGTTGCAGAGTCCTGCAACTGCGGGACCCGGCCGAATGGAGGTTGCTTTCCTCGGAGAAGAGCATCCGCCTTGCGGCACGGAATGAAGGACGCCAGGACTTTGCGCGGCTTGCCCAATGTATCCGTTTGTCGCGCGGAGAGGCCGAATCCGCTTCGCTCAGCGGCACGGCCGGGGTGGATGCGCAGCCGATGGCCAGCGCGAGAGGCCCTCGTGATGCCCGCCAAGGGCGGACGTGTTTTCAACGACCTGCGGAGCGGGTCGCCGGCTGCGGAGGCGGTGGGGGCGCAGGCGGCTTGCAGCCATGCAGCCCCAACTTGGCATTCGTCCTGCTAGGAAAAGGTTGGACGGGGCTGGGGCTGGAATGATCGGGGCGGGCGGATGGTGGAGACGAGGAGGATCGAACTCCCGACCTTCGCATTGCGAACGCGACGCTCTCCCAGCTGAGCTACGTCCCCACGTCGTACGGGGCCCTAAAGTTACGCGCCCCGCGGCCGCTTGGGCAGTACGGTGAATCATATACGCAAACCCCCAGGGGGTAAATCGAGCCACCCGCATATGCGTAGTGCTTGCGAGCAGAGCCTGCCGTGAACCTCAGCGACAACCCCTACGGATTCAAACGCATCGTTCCCGTCGACAAGGGCATTCGGCTGCGGCTGCCCGACCCGGGCGATGCACCGCGCTTCTGCCACACGCTGAATGCCGTTCCGATCAGCGCGGCCGAATTCCCCGTCGCCATGCGCGACTATCCGATCGCATTTGTCCGGCGCATCGGTGATACCGGGTTCTCCTCGGTCGCGATTCTCGGCATGCGCGAAGGGCAGAATCTGTTCGTGATGAGCGACGGAAAATGGGACCGGCGCGCCTACATGCCGGCCTTCGTCCGGCGCTACCCCTTCTGCCTGGTGGGCACCGAGGAAGAGGGCGGACAGAACGCCGAGCGCCTGGTATGCGTGGACCCCGAGGCGATCGACGAGTACCAGGGGCGGCCGATGTTCGACGAGACCGGCGAACCCCTGCCGCACTGGGAGGTCATCCAGCGCATGCTCCACGAGTACGAAGACGATCTCGCGTTCAGCCGCGACATGTGCAGCCATTTCTCGGCTCTCGGGCTGCTCGAGCCGTTTACCCTGCGCGCTGATCTGGTCGGCGGATTCACGCTGGCGATGGAGAACCTCTACCGCGTCAATCGGCAGCAGCTAGCGGAGCTCGACCTCGCAGATCTCCGCAGCCTGCTCACGCGCGGCTACATCGACCATATTTACGCGCACCTGTTCTCGCAAGAGAACTTCCAGCGGTTGCTCAACCGCCGCAGCTTCTTCGCGGCCGACCCGCCGACCGACCCCAAGCAGTACAACTGAGCCGCTCCCGCCGGGCTCAAGCGGCGGTCGCCCTTCTGGGCCAATAGGCCCAGATCAGCATTACGACCCCTCCGAAGATCATCGGCAGGCTCAGCCACTGCCCCATGGACAGTCCCAGTGCGAGCAGTCCGAGAAAGTTGTCCGGCTCGCGGGTGTATTCGACCAGGAAGCGCAACGAGCCGTACCCGATCAGAAACAGCGCCGAGACGGCACCCGTCGGGCGGGGCTTTCGCGCGAACACCCATAAGATGACGAACAGCAGCACGCCCTCCAATGCGGCCTCGTACAGTTGCGAGGGGTGGCGCGGGCGCGGTTGCTCGTCCACGCTGGGAAAGATCATGCCCCAGGGCACGTCGGTGGGGCGACCCCACAGCTCGGCGTTGATGAAGTTGCCGATGCGGCCGGCGCATAGCCCGAGCGGCACCAGCGGTGCTAGAAAATCCGTCACTTCAAACCAACCGCGCCCATGGTTTCGGCCGAACCACCACATCGCGAAGATCACCCCGAGGAACCCGCCATGGAAGGACATCCCACCTTCCCAGACGTACAGGATGCGGATCGGGTCGTGCAGATACTCGGAGAACTTATAGAACAACACGTAGCCGAGACGGCCCCCTACCACCACTCCAAGCACGCAATAGAACAGCAAATCGTCTAGCTGCCGCGTCGTCCAGCCGAGATCGGGCCGCATCCGCAAACGCAGCCTGCCGAGCAGCAGGCCGGCGACGAAGGCGACGAGATACATGAGCCCGTACCAGCGAATGCTGACGGGACCGAGCGTAATCGCTACGGGGTCGAACTGCGGATGAACGAGCATACAGAACTGGCAAGAGATGGTTCGGGGGTCTGGCTGCGCCAGAACGCCTCCGGCGCATTATAAGGGAGCCGACGGGACCGGCTATCGCATCGGCGAGCGGATGCAATTGCTGAGCGAGTGCGGCGATACCCTCCGATGCCAAACATGAGCAGACACATCAGCGGCAACAAGGGCCAGCATGCAATCCGACCGTGGTCGCCGGGAGCGAGGCGTTTCGGCCCTGAGTTCGCGCCCGATGCACCTCCGCGTCGATGCGTCGATTGGCTCGCGGTCAACGCTCAGTCCAACTCGTCCAGGTTGCGCGGCCAGCTGCTCTTCAGCAGACGCGACAGCGCCCGATCGGCGAGGATCTTGCCGCCGGTCTGGCAGCGCGCGCAGTAGTTGGTCTCGTTCTCCGCGAACACGATGCGCTGAACCGGCGCTCCGCAGACGGGGCACGGCTCACCGAAGCGTCCGTGCACCGCCATCCCCTCGCGGAACGCGGTGACTCTCTCGGGAAAGCCCTCGCCTGTCTCTCTCCGCAAACGCCGCGTCCACTCGGTCAGGACCTCGCAGGTGGCTTGGAATAGCCGGCTCATCTCCGCCGCGGTGAGGTGCGAAGTCAGGGCCACCGGTGAGAGCTTCGCTCGATGCAAGATCTCGTCGGAATATGCGTTGCCAATCCCGCTCATCAGCCGCGGGTCGGTAAGCGCTCGCTTGAGCGTGTGGTTCTCGGAGGTGAGGCGCTGCGCGAACGCGGGGAGATCGCAGTCGAGCACCTCCAGGCCGCCGGCATCGAACTGCCGCAGCGCTTGCGCGCCTTGTACCAAGTGCAACGAGGCACGGCGTTTGGTGCCTGCTTCGGTCAACACCAGCGCACCGCTGGAAAACTCGAGCACCGCGAGGCCGATCCGTCCGGGCGGTTTGGCGGTCTTGGGCATCCACCGCAGCCGCCCGGCGATCATCAGATGCAGCACCAGGGACAGGTCGCCTTCCAGCCCGATGACGATGCGCTTGCCGATGCGCTGCACGGCTGTGACCTGTCGGTTCTCGGCCGAGCTGATGGGCGGAGTGGCAGTGCGCAGGACGAACGGAGTGAGCAGACGCACGTGCTCAAGCCGCTGGCCGACGATTCTCGTCTGCAGCGCTTCGACGTAGACGGTGATGTCGGGCAACTCAGGCATCGCTCAACTGAGATCGCCCGTATGAACCCAAGGCGGCGGAGCGCATGCCGACCGGAAGCGAGTCGAGCGCGACGGCATATCCGATGCGGATTCGGGGCTGCACCACCGCTATGGTACCTGTGCCGAAGGCATGCGCTCGAGGATGAGGTTGGTCTTACGTTCCAGCCACGGCGTGTCGCGGTGGCGGTCGTAGTAGCGCGGCTTCGGCACCATCGCGGCGAGCCGCGCGGCCTCCCAAGCGTTCAGCGCGGCGGCGTTCTTTTTGAAGTAGTGCTGCGACGCGGCCTCGGCGCCGAACACCCCTTCGCCCCATTCGATGATGTTGAGATAGATCTCGAAGATGCGCCGCTTGCTCATCACCGCCTCGATCATGACGGTGATGATGGCCTCCTCGGCCTTGCGCCAGGGCGATCGGCGCCCGGACAGAAAGAGATTCTTCGCCAGTTGCTGGCTGATCGTGGACCCGCCGGCGACGATCTTGCCCTTCTTGAGGTTCTTGTCGTATGCCTTCTGGATGGCGTCCCAGTCGAACCCCTCGTGCTCCATGAAATTCGCATCCTCGGCGGCGATCAAGGCGCGCTTGAGGTTGACCGAGATCTTGTCGTAGGGAATCCACTTGTGGCTGAGCTTCGCGTTCGGGTTGCGTTCCTGCAGCACCTCGAGCCGCTGCCGCATGAAGGAGCTGGAAGAGGGGTTGAACCAGGTCCACCACACAACCTGCGCGAAGATCCAGCCTTGGTAGATGAACAGCAGGCCGAGCAGGACTAGGCCGCTACGCCAGATCCAGCGCCACAGCCATCTCTTCATCGCGCCTTCAGCGCTTCGATGACCGGACGGGTTTCCGGGCGCACGCCGCGCCAGATCAGGAACGATTCTGCGGCCTGCTCGACGAGCATGCCTATGCCGTCGGCCACGCGCGCCGCGCCTTGCGTCGATGCCAGCGTTAGAAACGGCGTCCTCGTGCCATACATCATGTCGTAGGCGAGGGAGCCACACGCGAAGATCCCTTCGGGTAGCTCGGGAACGGTGTCGGCGAGGCTGGCCGAGGTAGCGTTGATCACGAGGTCGAACCGCTGGCCGGCGAGCGCTGCGTAGGAGCTGGCGCTGAGCGCGATGCCACCGAACCGGCCAAGAGCGCGGAAGCGCTCAACAAGGCGCTCGGCTCGTTCGGGTGTGCGGTTCGCCACCACCAGGCGCGCCGGACGCGCATCGAGCAGCGGCCCCAATACACCCTGAGCGGCACCGCCGGCGCCCATCAGGAGCAACGCGCGCCCGTCGATGCCGAAATGCAGGTTTCCCTTGATGTCCCGGAGCAATCCTACGCCGTCCGTGTTGTCGCCGAAGACGGTCGCTCCCTCGAACTTCAGCACGTTCACCGCACCGGCATCCGAGGCGCGCGCGCTCACCTCCTGCGCCAGCTCGAACGCATCGAGCTTGAACGGTAGGGTCACATTGAGGCCGTTGCCGCCCTCGGCGCGGAAGTCCTCCACGGCCTTGTTGAAGCCGCCGAGCAGGGCCAGGATGCGCCCGTATGCGATGTCCTGCCCGGTCTGGCGCGCAAACTCGGCATGGATGAACGGCGACTTGCTGTGCGCCACTGGATTGCCGATCACGGCGTAGTGGTCGGTCACGCACGTCCCCCGATCAGTTGTCGGCGGTAAGCAGCAGGTCGGTCCGCGTGAATGCCCAGTTCCGGGTGATGTGCAGGATGTCCGCTTCCTTGCGCAGCGGAGCCGGGAACGGTTGGAACGGTCCGGCGAGCTGCACGATCTTCTCGACCGCCGCATCCAGCACAGGCGAACCCGAGGAGCGGTCGATTTCGACCTTCTCCACGCTTCCGTCGGCCCGGATCGCAACCGTCACCATCACCGTGGCGAACAGCCCCTGCCGCTTGGCTTCGGCCGGAAAGTTCGCGGTCCCGACCTGTTCGATACGCTGGCGCCAAGCATCCAGGTACTCGGCCTCCACCGCACTTTGCGTGCGGGCGCCGACGAACTTGCGCTTGGGCAGCTCCTGATAGGCCTGCCATTCCCGCGCGATCTGCGCCTCCAGGCGGGCGATGTTGAGCGACTCGTCCGGCAGATCGGCCAGCGCCGGAGCGGTGCTGGGCGTGACCTGCTCCACCGGGACGGTCTTCGGGTTGACCGCGGCCTGCCCGGGTTTCATCTGCGCGAGCAGGTGCTGCGCTTCGGCCTCCAGTTGCTGCACGCGCCGGGAAGCAAGCGATAGCTGGGCGTCGGCCGGCATGTCCGGTAACGCCGGCAGGTTGGTCTTCGCGCGGCGCGCTGCTTGGGTGTTTCCGCCGCCGTCGAGATTGGCCTGCGCGAGGGCATCGGCCTTGACCGGACGGGAGGCCGACTTGCTGTTGACGAGGACCACCTCGATCGGAGTCGGAGCCTGCTTGTGGAAGGCGTCGGGATAACTGAAGGTGATCAGGAGCAGAACCGAGTGGAAGACGAGCGACACCGCCAGGGCCACGCTCACGGGCCCGTTGTTGCCCGCCGCAAACAGCGAGTCGTCGGCCCCGTCGGGCGATTCGGCCCGCCCGCGGGCCGCGATGGACACCCGGAGTGCGGAAGAGGCGGCTGTCAAGGTGGCGTATTTTAGGAGAGAACCGCTCGCCTGTGTCAGCATGGACCATGCCCGTCTCGTACGCGGCTCAGTGTTCCTTGCCCAGGTACTCGGCGTGGAAGGTGAGATCCAGCAGATCGATGTGGGAGATCGCGAGCGACACCTCGGTTCCGGGCTGCAACTCCGGCAGCGAGACGACGCGCGCGATGAGGGGGATACGGTCTATCTTGACCAGGCTCTCGCGCAGCACCTCGGCGCGGGTGGTGCTCACGCCCTCCTGGATCAGCCACCGCAGGCACCAGTAACGTTCCATCGTGCGCTGGAAGTCGGCATAGATTTCGTACATGACCTCGAAGTCGCGTATCGCGGCCAGCAGCGGCTCGCTGTTCGCGACATAAGGGGGCGTCTCCCCGCGCTGCCAAGCGATGATCTGCCGCTGGTTGATGAGATCCACGTAGCGCCGCAGCGGGGAGCTGGCCCAGATGTACTGGGGCACACCCAGTCCCTGGTGAGCAGAGGGCACCGTCGACATGCGCACCTTCCCGTTGCTCTGAACGCGGTAGATGGCGGGGACTCCCGCCTGCGCCAGCGCGCGCCCCCACTCGGCGTTGACCAGGATCATCATCTCCGCAACCAGCTTGTCCACCGGCGAGCCGCGCCTGCGCTCGACGATGCGCACGCGCTCGCTCTCGACATAGAAGTTGTAATCCATCTGGATCATGCGCGCCGGCTCGGGCCGGCCCCGGCCGGCTTCGAAGACGGTCGCGAGCTCCCACAGCAGCTTCAACTCGGCAGCGAAGGGGAATTCTCGGAGGCCGGTGGAGAGGGTCTGCTCGTTGAATTGCTCTTCCAGAGCGTCGTGCCTGAGATTGGCGGCTATGCGCAGTTGCTCCACTGCCGTACTGGTGGCGCGCACCACCAGATCCGGGCCCAGCTCGAGATACAGCGAGACGGCCGGGCAGATGCGCCCCTCGGTAAGCGAGTAGTTGGCGATCACGGGCTCGGGAAGCATCGTGATCTTGCCGCCCGGCATATACACGGTGGACAGGCGCGCTGCTGCGATTTCATCGAGCGCGGCGCCGCCCGGAATCCCCGCCGCCGGCGCAGCGATATGGATCCCGACCCGCCAGCCGCCGCCAGGCAGCGGCTCGACCGAAAAGGCGTCGTCGATTTCGGTGGTCGTGGCATCGTCGATGCTGAACGCTTGCACCTGTGCCATCGGCAACTCGATCGACGGCGGCGCACCGCCCAGTTCCGGGAAACCGGTGCCCCGGGGAAAATGCTCGAACAGAAAGCGGTTCAGATGATAGTCGTGAGAAGAGGCGATGGCGCCGCATTTCTCCAGCACCCGCAGCGGCGTGAGCTTGAGCGCCGAGGCCGCCTGTTCGAGCGCCTTGACCTCGACGGTGTTGCGGTCGGGCTTGTACAGCAGCTCCGAAATGCGCGCTCGGAACGGCTCCGGCAGCTCGCCCCGCGTGAGTTGTTCGATGTACTGCGACTGCAGCAGCGCCTGCTCGCGCTTGCGCTCCAGGCTGGCGAGCGCGGCTTTGAGCGCATCAGCGGGCGCCGCACGATAACGCCCTTTTCCCTTCTTGTAGAAATACACTGGCGCGCCATGGAGGCGGATGAGCAGAGCGGCCGACTCCTGCGCGCTCGGCGAGCGGCCGAAGTAATCGCGCGCCAGCGCGTCATAGGAGAACTCGTCCTGGCCGCAGCACTCCCACAAGAACTCCAGATCGATGTCCTCGGCCGCCTTGTGTGCGGTCTCAAGAAACCCCTGCAGCGGTTGCTCGAAGCGAAACAGCACGTTGCCGGCCTTGACCTTGCTGCGCTTGCCGTGCGGCGCCTCCACCTGCAGCGAGGTGCCATGGTCGGCGAGTACGGCGCCGACTTTGAAGCTGCCCTCCTCTTCGTAAAACACATTCATCGCGCTGCGCTCGGTGAGGCGGGAGAAACCGGAGGCAAGGGGGTAAGCGGCCGGACTCGAACCGCCGCGGCAAGCGCGGCGAGGCGGCGGATTATATCCGAGCCGGCCTCAGCTGCGGGCGTGGACGGCCGCTCAGGCTATGCCGGCGAACGCCAGAACGCTGTCGAGGTAATCCGCGAAATCGGCGAAGCCGTGGTCGCTCCCATCTACGATGAGTTGCTTCGCGCCGGCGTACTTCGCAACCGATGCACGGTAATCCAGCACTTCGTCTCCGGTGGTGACCATCAGGTAGTAGCGCTCCATGCGCGTCGGCTGCGGCACGTCGATGGCTCTCAGCTCATCGAGATGCTGCTGGGTCAGGTCGTACCGCTCCGCCGTATACAGGTTTCGTTGCGGCCCCACGTACGCGCGCAATCCGTCGTAGGGTCTGATCGCGGGGTTCACGAGCACCGCGCGCACACCGAACTTCTCCGCCAGGTGGGTGGCGTAGTAGCCGCCCAGCGAGCTGCCGACGAGCGTGACCTCCTGCGCGGGCACTCGCGCGAGCTCGGCGTCCACCAGGGCAATCGCGCGGGCCGGCCGATCGGGCAAGGCCGGGCAGGAGAACTCCGCCGCGCGTCCCATCGCCTCGAGTCGCTGCTCGAGCAGCCGCGCCTTGTGGGACGCAGGCGAGCTGTTGAAACCATGCAGGTAGACAAGCATAGTCGCTGGTGCTCAGAAGGCTGCCGCGACACCGTCCGAGCGCGGGTCGGCTCCCGCCTCGAAGGTTCCCTGTGGGTGGCGGACAGCGATGCCGGCATGCCCAACTGTCTCGTCAAACTCGCCCAGCACTTCGACCTCGTGGCCTCTCGCGCGCAACGTGGCCGCGACGGCCGGATCGAAGCGTGCCTCCAGCTTGAGACTATCGGAAGGTCTGCCCCACGTGCGGCCCAACAGCCACCGCGGCGCTGACACCGCCGCCTGCGCGTTTTGGCCGAACATCGCGTAACGCAAGAACAAGGCCGCCTGCGTCTGCGGCTGGCCATCTCCGCCCATGGTCCCGTACAGCATCGCTCGCCCATCCTGAAGTCGCGCAGCCGCTGGGTTGAGCGTATGGAACGGCTTCTTGCCGGGACGAAGCGCCAGGAGGTGGTCTGGTTCGAGACGAAACGACGCCCCGCGGTTCTGCCACACGATACCTGTGTCGCCCACAACCACACCGCTGCCGAATTCGTGATACGTGCTTTGGATGAACGAAACTGCGAGCCCGCTACGATCGATCACGCCCATCCACACGGTATCGCCCATCTTGGCTGCGCCGCGCCAGGGCAGTGCGCGGGTTCGATCCACCTTCGCAGCAAGGCTTCCTACGGCTTTGCCGGCGAGGAGCGTTTGCGGGTCCAGCCGCATGTCGTTGGGATCGGCGATGGACTGGTCGCGCACCGCGAACGCCTGCTTAGTGGCCTCAACGATGAGGTGCACCAAGTCCGCAGTTTCGGCCTCCCCCTGCTTCAACTCTAGCCGGTCGAGGATGCCTAGGATCAGCAACGACACCAGCCCTTGTGTGGGCGGCGGCATGTTGTATAGGTCTCCTCGGCTGTGGCGAAAATGCAGGGGCGTGACCACCGCTGCACGATGTGCCTGCAGGTCTTCCAGTGTGACCGGGGCGCCCACCGCCGCCAGCTCGTGCGCGAGCTCGGTGGCGAGCGTGCCTCGATAGAAGCTGTCCAGCCCCTCCTCCGCCAGGCGGACTAGTGTGGTGGCCAACGCCGGCTGACGGAAAAGACTGCCGGCGTGCGGCGCCTCGCCGTCAACGAGATAGCACCTCGCGAATCCCGGTGCCTCGCGGAGCTCCTGCACCTTGGCCGCGGTCGCGAGCTGCTGGCTGCGAGTCACGGCAATGCCGTCCTGAGCGTAGCCGACGGCGTCCAGGAGCAACCGCTTGAGTGCGAGCTTGCCACCCATGCGCCGCGCGATCGACAGCGCTTCGATCCAGCCACCGACCGTTCCGGCCACGGTGTTGGCCGCAAGCGGACCGCGTGCAGGGACGGCCGCCAGCCCGTGCGCGCGATAGCGTTCGATGGTGGCCAGCCGGCCCGCGCGGCCACAGCCGTCAATGCCCAACGGGGGTATCCCCGGCGGCAGGATCAGCCAGAAACCGTCCCCGCCGATGCTGTTCATATGCGGGTAGACCACCGCGATGGTGGCCGCAGCCGCGATCATCGCCTCGATCGCGTTGCCGCCTTCGTGCAGGATCGCCAGCGCAGACTGGGCCGCCAGCGCGTGAGGGGCGACCGCAATGCCGTTGGTGCCGTAAGTGGGGTTCAACATCGGGGTTAGGCGAAATGGCGATCGCCGCTCGCAGGCGACCGCGGTCGCATCGCATGGTAGCAGGCCCCCGCGTACTGGGGCCGACGCTCTCCTCGGGGCGTTTTTCGAATCTTCTCCGCGTTGGAGCTCTGCTCTAGCCTCTTGTCTCGATCGCCCGCTTATGCGCGATCAGCGCCATCAACCGCCGGTCGCGCCACAGGACTCGAGCCGCGTGTTCGGACAAGGGCACTCGGCTACGGCGCTCTGCGTCGATCTTCTGCACGGCTTCGCCGCTCCACGCTCTCGGCGCGGCTTCGGGTGAGGCGTCGATCGCATGCATGATCGGCGCAAAAACCTGCGCAAACTGCTTGAACCCCCCAGGCGCATTCAGGTCCAGCGTCTCCAGCGGCCCCATGAACGACCAGCGCAGACCCAGCCCGTCCCTGACCGCCCGATCCACGTCTTCCGGACTCGCGTAGCCGCCTTCGACGAGGCGCACCGCCTCGCATGCCAACAGACTCTGCAGGCGGTTCATGACAAACCCCTGGATCTCGCGCTTCATCACGACCGGCACCTGCCCGGCCGAAGCCAGCAAGTCCGTCGTCCTGGCTACAGTCTCGTGCGCAGTGAACGGCGCGGGCGAGATCTCGACGGCAGGGACGAGATAGGGCGGGTTCACCGGGTGGGCCACTACGCAACGGTGCTTGCCCTTGACTCCCGCGGCAAACAACGACGCCGGGATCGTCGACGTGGAACTGGCCAAGATCACCTCGGGCCCAGCGATCTCGTCGAGTCGGGCGAACAACGCCTGCTTTTCCGCCAACGCCTCGGGGATATTCTCCTGAACGTATCCGGCGCCATGGAGCGCATCCTCGAGCTCCGTCACCATCCTGATGCGCCCTTTCACCGCATGCGGTGGCTCGTCGAGCAGCCCGAACTCGCGCAGGCTTTCGACGCTGGCCGAGATCAGGCCAGCCGCCGCGGACAGAGTCGAGGCACTCCGGCTATACAGTGCGACGGGATGCGCCGCACGCGCAAACACGATCGCCCACGCGCGCCCGATCGCGCCGGCTCCGATGACCGCGATGTTTTCCATCCTCTCCCTCTCGCAAGCACGAACTGCAGCGAACGCCAGCCTACTCGAATTCGGGTGGGTGCTGGGCCATTCCACTGCCGCATGAGCGCAGCCCGCATGATCTTGGTGGAGAACGCCGCGCCGCACGCGAGCTCATGAGCGTCGCCGCTCCACCCGCTGGGCGGCGTTAAGCAGCGGTGAGGCGAAGCAAGGCGATCTCGGAGGGGATCGCGAAGCGATCCGCGGGTCCCCAGTACCCCGTCCCCGAGCTGACGAAGATCCACATCCGCCCATGTCGATTCAATCCCCGGTAGTACCTGTACGCGAGCGGCATCAATGCGCTCCAGGGGAAAAACTGGCCGCCATGCGTGTGGCCGGAGAGCTGGAGGTCGAATCCAAGCTCCTCGGATTGCGACCAGCGGTCCGGCCGATGCGCGAGCAGGATCTTGAGCTGGCACTCGTCGTGCGTTCGGCTCGCGCGCACGGGATCACAGCGGTGGCTGCTCAAGAACGTTCCACCCACCGAGTCAGTGACGCCAGCGAGCAGGAGCTTCGCATCGTCGACGGCGATGACCCGATTTTCATTCAGAAGCGGGAGCAGCCCGAGGGATCGCACCGCCTCGACCCACCTCTCCACGCCCCAGTAGTACTCGTGATTCCCTGTCACATAGTAAGTCCCGAGGCGGGCCTGCAACCCCGCCAGCGGCAGCAGATGCCGCCCGATGATCGCAGGCACACCGTCGGCGACGTCCCCGGTGAGAGCGATCAGATCCGGACCGAGCGCGTTCGTCTGCCGTACGACCTCTTCCATATACCCGCGTTGAATCGTCGGGCCCACGTGCAGATCGCTGAGTTGCACGATCTTGAGCCCTTCGAGCGCCTTCGGCAGACCGGCTATCGGAACCGAAACCTCGGTGACTCGAGGCCCGCGCATGGCCTGGACGAACCCAACCCCCGCGATACCGACAGAAGCCCAGCCGACTCCCAGCGCAGTCCACTGCGAGAGGAATTTCCGGCGCTCCGGCTCGACTCGGCCGATGCTTGCGATCCGGCGGATCGCCAAAGCCACCACTGCCACGACATCCAGCGGTACACAGAGCAGGATGAATGTGGCCCACAGGCCCAGACCGAGGGACCCCGCCCAGGCCAGGGCTCGAAACCAGCCGGAATCCAGCACACCGGGATCCCAGCGATACAGAAACACCCAGCCGACGATCAGAGCCAACAACAGCACCGTCAGCGTCCACGCCGACGCTCTGCGAGTGGGCCAGATCCGGCTCGCCTTGTAGCCCGTGTACAGGAAAAGCACGAGCAGAATCGCGGGGAAGAGGAGCGACTGAGGCCGCATCAGGTGGCTCGCACGAAGCGCAGCGGCGAGAGCACTCCCGCTACTCTGTGCGTTCGATACCCATCCGGTTCCGGCATCCGGCCTCTACGCGCTCGCCTCACTTCGGCCGGCGGTCAGGATTTGCTTTGAGCGCCCGCGACAAGGTACGTGTCGCGCAGCGTACGCTCGATGAATGCCCGTGCTGCCGGCCGATCGAACGCTTCGCCATCCGCGAGCTGCTGTGCATATTCGAAGAACGCCAAGAACAGGCGGCCCTGGTCGACCGGCGCGCGCAGCGTAAACCGGGCTTCCCGCCGTTCCAGATCGCGCCAGGCGGCGCGCACCTCGGCCCAAAACGGCTCGGTGCGTTCCAAGTAGGCTTCGCCGGCGCTGAAGTCGTAGTCCTTGATCCGCTCATAGCGCGCGACGCCGTATTCGCGGCCGAGATAGGGCAGGGTTTGGCGCGGGTTGCCGTTTTCATCGAGCACGAGCTTGAGATTGTTCTCCTCCTGCACCCAGCCGGTAGGCGTAATCGTGTGCCGGTTGGTGCCGACCAGCACCTGATAATCATGCCGCACGCTGAACTCGCGCCTCGGCAACGGCCGCCAGGTCTCGTCGCTGATCCAGGTGGACAGGCCGTCGTTATGGGTCCATCGACCGGGTGCGGCGTAGCGCGGCGAATCGTCGACCTGGAAGACGCTTTGCACCCACGCCCCGTGGCGCTGCTCTTCGGACAGCGAACGCCGCGCCCATGTGTTCGACCCTTCGTATGCCAACAGGCTATCCGGTTCGTACCGCCACTCCTGCCGCCAATGGCGCACGACCATCGGCGCGCTCACCGTTCCATCGTCCAGCTGCAGGCGCATGACCAGGACGTGCTGCAGAGCGATGAAGTTGCCCCGATCCTCGCTCACGAAGACAATCTCGGTGCCCCAGCTCTGATACGGCGCGTCCGGCTTCAGCGCCGGATCGAAGCGCACGACCTCCAGGAAGTCGAAGCTCACGCGATAGGGCCCGGCCATGGCGAGTATCGCGCGGCGATCGCGCTCGAATGCGCTCAGCCCGGGTTCACGCAGTCGCCTCCATGCGTCGGTGGGTACGGTGTCCAGGACGACGGGGGCACCACGCGTGCTCGCGCCGCGAGGCCGCAGCGCATGCTCGTCGAGCGGCCAGGCGAAGGTGAATTGACTGCGTGGGGCCGCTTCAGCCGCAGGGTCCTTGGCGAGTGCAAACAGAGGTACTAAGCAAAGCGCGATCAGCGCGGGAAGGGAATGCGACATGATGACAGCTCGAGCCGGAATCGATCCTCGGATTGTAGCGCTATCTCACGCCGGGCTTTGCCATGAGATTGAGGCCGAGGGTCGCATCCTCCCAGCGCAGCCCACGCAGTCGCACCGGCCGCGTGCTATGGTTGTCGCTGCGTCGTCTGACTGGTTCGTCGATTGCAGGATCCTGGGCTCTCATTCACGACGTGTGGCGCGCATCGATTACATCGCCAAGGGGTGACACATGAGTCGACTGACTGCATTGCTCGCGCTGGTGTGGCTTTGCGGCTGTGGTACGGCGAAATACGAAGTAAACCCGGATGGCTCGAGACCGGTCCTATACCCGGCAGACAAGGTTCTCAGGTGGGAAGTGGTGGACCACGCGTATCAGTCTCCTTCCGGTGAGGCGAGGATCTATATCGACTCGACGGTCAGGTTCGACAAAGATGTGCTGCTGGGCAACGGCGTCCGAATCGGAGCGGGTTCTTTCATCGATGAGGACGTGAGGCTGTTCCCGAATGTGGCGATCGGAGCCGACACGACGGTAGGAGGCGACGCCATCGTGCAGGGCGACGTGAAGATCGGCAACAAGGTGGTGATCCACGGCGACGCCAAGATCGGTGCCGGCTCGGTCGTCGAGGACGGTGCGTCGATCGGCAAGTGGGTGAGGCTGGGTAGCCATGTCACGGTGGGTGCTAATGCCGTCATAGGCACTGGCACCGTCGTGGGGGACGGTGCGACGATCAAGCCGTCGCAGGTGCTGCCCGCGTCGTCCCGCGTCGACGCAGCCAAGTGATCGAGTGAGCTGAGGCGAGGTCGGCTCGTATCGTCGGGCAGCATTCCTGCGCGCTGCTGACCCCACTCCATGCGGTCGCAACCGCAACGTCGGTCGGCACAAAGCGAGACTGGATCGCTTCCGTTCGACGGGGAGGAAACATGCCCGTTCAACACTTGCAAAGCGGTTCGCGCATGTGCCAGGCCGTGATCCGCTGCGGCACCGTATACCTCGCCGATATCGGCCGCTTCGACGGGATGGATCGGGTCGGAAACGCCTGGGTCTCGCCCGGGTACACACCAGCGCGCGCAACAGTCCGGTGTGCGCCCGACCGACCGGGGAACCTCGCGGGGATCATGGTCGTCGCGGCGGTGGGCCCACGGGCCGCCCGGTTGCCGGCGCCGGGCTCGATTGTTTCCACTGCCCCTTTCGCGGTCCGGATTCGCGAGCGCGATTCGGACGCGCCTCAGGATTGAGCCTGAAGCGCCACGAGCAGCTTCTCGTGAATGCCGCCGAACCCGCCGTTGCTCATCACGAGTACGTGGTCTCCTACGCGTGAGGCGGCCGCAATCGCCTGTACCAGACGGCCTAGGTCATCGAAGCATTCGGCCTTCGCATCTAACGGAGCGAGCGCCGCAGCCGCGTCCCAGCCGATGCCGCTGGTATAGCAGAACACCCGCTCGGCGCCGGCGAGGCTCGGCGCCAAGCTGTCCTTCATCACGCCCAGCTTCATCGTGTTCGAGCGCGGTTCCAACACCGCCAGGATGCGGGCCGGCCCCACCTTCTGGCGCAGCCCGGCGATAGTGGTCTCAATGGCGGTTGGATGGTGCGCGAAATCGTCGTAGACCGCCACGCCGTTGACTACACCGCGCAGCTCCATCCTGCGCTTGACGTTCTGGAATGCGCTGAGGGCGGCGATCCCTCGAGGCGCAGGGACACCCGCATGACGCGCGGCACCCAGCGCCGCCAGCGCGTTGAAACGGTTGTGCTCGCCCAGCAATTGCCATTGCACCACACCCTGGCGGATGCCGCCGTACTGGACCTCGAAGCCGCCGTCGGGCGCAGGCTGGCCGCTGCACCACCCCGGTTCGACGCCCACCGGCTCCACAGGAGTCCAGCAGCCGCGCGCCAGCACGCGCTGCACGCTTTGCTCGCGCCCGTTCGCCACGATCAATCCGTTGCGCGGAAGGGTGCGGATCAGATGATGGAACTGGGTCTCGATGGCGGCGAGATCGGGAAAGATATCGGCATGGTCGTATTCGAGGTTGTTGAGCACCGTCGTGCGCGGGTGGTAGTGCACGAACTTGGAGCGCTTGTCGAAGAACGCCGTGTCGTATTCATCGGCCTCGATCACGAAAAACGGCGAGGCAGTCACGCGCGCCGATACGCCAAAATTTTCGGGCACCCCGCCGACCAGGAATCCGGGGTCGAGGCCGGCGTGCTCGAGCACCCAAGCGAGCATCGCGCTGGTGGTGGTCTTGCCGTGGGTCCCGGCCACCGCCAGCACCCACTTCTCCCGCAGCACCTGCTCGTAGAGCCACTGGGGTCCGGAGATGTAGGCGAGATTGCGGTCCAGGACCTCTTCCATCAGCGGGTTGCCGCGCGAGACCACATTCCCGATGACGAAGAGGTCCGGCTTGAGTCCGATCTGCTTCGGATCCCAGCCCTCGACGAGGCGGATGCCCTGTGCTTCGAGCTGAGTGCTCATAGGCGGGTAGACGTTCGCATCGCAGCCGGTGACCTCATGACCGGCCTGCTTCGCGATGACCGCGATGCCGCCCATGAAGGTGCCGCAGATGCCTAGGATATGGATGTGCATGTCAAGAGCGGATTAACGGCGCACGCGCGGAGAACATGAACGAACGGGAGCAACGCAAGCGAGCACCCAGAGCTGCGCATGCGCCGAGCATCCTCAGCGTTCGTCTCTGCGGATGCGGCGGTGCTGGCAAGCGTCCGGTTCATCGCGCACGAACTCCAGTCGACGCCCTGGCGATTCGCGCCCGAGATTCGTCGCTGTGGGTATTCCCCAGTCCCTCCGCCGCTCGACTCTAGTACGGAAAGAAATGCGCCAGCGCGTTCCCGGCGACGCGTTCACCCCACTCGGGCAGGAAATGGCCGCCGTCGGCGATTTCCATCGGTGCGGGGCAACCACGGATGTGTCTCATCAGCTCCCGCATGACCGGCGGACCGAGCACCGGATCTCGCATCCCGATGGCCATGAAGCTCTGACCGCCCCAGCGGGTGCTCAGCCATTCGCGCGCCTCGCGTGAGACCGCAGCGCCCGGTGCGTCGGGCCGGTCGGGGACGAGATTGGGGAAACGGCGCACACCCGCCTTGTAACGTGCATCGGGAAAGGGCGCGTCGTAGGCGGCTGATTCGTCGCCAGCGAGATGCGAGCAAGCGCGGCCGAGAAGCTTGCCCACGGCCATGTCGGGGTTCTTGTTCGCCCACTCGCGCCAGGCGAGGAACCCCGCGGACAGCGGCTCGTCGCCGCCGGCCAACGTCGTGTTCATGATCAGCAGACGGGTGACGCGCTCCGGCATCATCATCGGAAGCGTCAGGCCCAACAACCCTCCCCAATCCTGCACGACGAGACAGATGTCGCGCAAGTCGAGTGCCTCGATGAACGAGATGAGCGCGCCGCGATGGAAATCGAACGTATACACCCCTTCGTCGGCCGGTTTGTCCGAACGCCCGAAGCCGAACAGATCCGGCGCCACGACACGATGACCGGCGTCGCGGAACACGGGGATCATGCGGCGGTACAGATAGGCCCAGGTCGGCTGCCCGTGCAAGCACAGGAACACGCTGTGCCGGTCGCGCACGCCGGTGTCGATATAGTGCAGCCGCAGGCCCTGATATCCGGGCAGCCCATCGACATAATGCGCAGCGAAGCCATACCCCGGCAGAGAACCGAAGCGATCGTCGGGTGTGCGTAGGATCGAGGCCATGTGCGTGCCAGCGCGGATTCTACAGCAGTCGCCTCTTGTCTCCATGACGGAACCCGCGCAGCGGACCCGGCACTGCGCGGCCTAGAGCGATCGCTTTGAACAGCTCGCCCATCTCGGAAGGACTGAGCAGCTTCTGCGCTCCAGCGACCCGGGGCACGTAGGCGGCGACGTCCGCGGCGGGGACTTGCGCCAGCAGGTCCGTGATTCCGAGGTTGATCAGGAACTGCGCCTGCGTCGTGTAGCCCAGCAGCTCCAAACCCGCCTCGACCGCCGCATGCGCCACGCCGGTGAAGTCGACATGCGCAGTGATGTCCTGCAGCCCCGGCGCGAAGAATGCGTCGTCATGGGCACGCTGCCTGTAGTGGCACATCAGCGTTCCGGTGGAACGCTGCGGGTGGTAGTACTCACGTTCGCCGAAGCCGTAGTCGACGAACAGCATCGCGCCCCGGCGGAGCAGCGCTGCCAGCGTCCGGATCAGTGCCGGAGCGGCGAGGTTGATCTCGCTGAGGTAAGGTGCCTGCAGCCCCAGGCGCCGGGCGGCCTGCGCGAGCCGGCCGTCGCGAAGCGGACGCTCTTCCCAGGCGAATCCGTCCGCAATGACGGTGACGCCGCGCTCGTAGATGCCGCCCTCCCGCCAGCAAACGAGGTGAACGGGCAGCGAGTCGAGCACCTCGTTGCCGAGGATGAGCCCCTCGTGCCAGGCCGGCAGCGCGTCGAGCCAGCGCACGCGTGCGGCCAGCGCATCGGGCAGGTCCTGCAGTTGCTCCTGCTGGCGTTCCCGCAACTCCGCGCTCACCTCGAGGATCAGATAGCGCTCGGGAAGGGGACCGGTCTCTCCGAGTGCGAGCAGCAGGTCGCGGGCCAATGCGCCGGAGCCTGCACCCAGCTCCAGCACATCGCCTCCGGTCATGCGCAGCACGTCGCCCACCTGCTGCGCCAGCGTCTGGCCGAACAGCCGGGATACCTCGGGAGCGGTCACGAAGTCGCCGATACGACCGAGCTTGGCCGACCCGCCCGCGTAATACCCGAGTCCGGGGGCATACAGGCACAGTTCCATGAACCGCGCGAGGTCAATCCAGCCACCGGCCTTCTGGATCTCGGAGTGGATCAGCCGCGTCACTTCGCGGCTATGGGCAGCCGCCTCCGGCGAGGGCAAGAGATCCGAGGAATCGGCGCAGTGCAACGGGGAGCGAGGGAATGCCAGAGCAATGGGCTAGAATTCTACTCGACGAAACCGAGGGGCGGCTGTGGACCAGAAGGTGATGCTGATTACGGGCGGCGCGCGGCGCGTGGGCGCGGCGATCTGCCGTACGCTGCACGCGAGCGGCGCGAGCATCATGCTGCACTATCGCTCGTCGGTGGAGCAGGCGCGGGCGTTGCAGGCCGAGCTGAACGCGGTGCGCGCCGATTCGGTCGCGCTGGTGCAGGCGGACCTGCTCAACATCGCCCTGGTCTCGGGCCTCGTAAGCGAGACGGTGAATCAGTTCGGCCGCATCGACGTCCTGGTCAACAACGCCTCGAGCTTCTTTCCGACGCCGATCGGCGAGATCTCGGAGCAGGCGTGGGACGATCTTCTAGGCACCAACCTGAAGATGCCCATGTTCCTATCGCAAGCGGCCGCCCCGTACCTCAGGCGCAGCCACGGCTGCATCGTCAACATCGTCGACATCCACGCCGACCGGCCGATGCGCAACTACGCGGTCTATAGCACCGCCAAAGGCGGGCTGTTCGCCCTCACCCGTTCGCTCGCCTGCGAGCTGGGGCCGGAGGTGCGGGTCAACGGCGTGTCCCCCGGCGTGATCCTGTGGCCCGAGGACGAACGATGGTCGGACGAAGTGGCGCGCCAGCGCATCGTGCAGAGCACGCTGCTCAAGCGCGTGGGCGATCCCGACGATATCGCGCGCACGGTGCGTTTTCTCGTGTACGACGCACCGTACATCACTGGCCAAGTCATTGCAGTCGACGGCGGCCGCAGCATTCATCTGTAAGCGCTCATGGACCAGCAGAAGCAGATCTACGAGGCCAACAAGCTCGCGAAGCGGCTGCGCCGGCTGGTCGGGCAGGCGATCTCCGACTTCGACATGATCCGGGACGGCGACAAGGTCATGGTGTGCCTGTCCGGTGGCAAAGACAGCTACGGCCTTCTCGACCTGTTGCTCTGCCTGCGCGGCCACTCGCCCGCGAAGTTCGATTTGGTGGCCTTCAACCTGGATCAGAAGCACCCTGGGTATCCGGCCCAGGTTCTGCCGGATTACCTGAGTGCGTTGGGTATCCCCTTTCGGATCGCGACGCAGGACACGCACAGCGTGGTAAAACGCGTGATCCCCGAGGGCAAGACCATGTGCGGGCTATGCTCGCGCCTGCGGCGCGGGGTCATCTACCGCGTAGCCAAGGAGCTGGGCGCCACCAAGATCGCGCTTGGCCATCATCGCGACGACATCCTGGAAACGTTCTTCCTCAATCTGTTCTTCGCCGCCAAGCTCAAGGCGATGCCGCCCAAGCTCGTCAGCGATGACGGCCAGCATATCGTCATTCGTCCGCTGGCCTATGTGAGCGAGCACGACCTGACGCGCTACGCGCAGGTGAAGCGCTTCCCGATCATCCCCTGCGACCTGTGTGGCGCCCAAGCGAACCTCCAACGCCAGCAGGTGAAAGCGATGCTGCGCGATTGGGACAAGCGATTCCCCGGTCGTGTCGAGAGCCTGTTCAACAGCTTGGGGAACGTGCACCCCTCGCACCTGCTGGACCGATCATTGTTCGACTTTGCGGCGGTGCGGACCCAGGAGGAAGCCTACGCGCTCGGGGACACGGTGTTCGATGAGGAGCCGGTTGACGCCGCTGGAATTGCACTGCGGCGGCAAGATGCCGCTTGAGGCAACCGCCGCGGTGGCGCTCATCTTGCGCCCGCTGCCCACGCTCCCGGCCCAGCCCGGCCACTGGAACCCGGCCGGCTTGCGGCTGCGTCATGATGCCCGCATCCTGATCCTTGGGTAGGCCCTCAAGTCGTCGCGCACGCCGCCGCGCAGATTCTGCACGGCGTTGAAGGCCCAGCGGGTGGCGGCCCGTGATGCCGAGGCAGCGCGCAAAGCAGGTTGCCGCCACAACCGATTGATCTTTTGATTTGAGCACTTGAGCCGGGCTTGCAAGATTGGCTTGTCAAACTAATCTTAACAAGCTAGACTCTCGCCCTACATCCCCGTCTAGACTTCGATCCGATGAATTGCGCTGAGCGCCTCGTGTCCATCTTCGGCAGTCAAGCCGAGGTCGCGCGTCGCCTGCGTGTCGACCGCGCCGTGGTCAGCAATTGGATGAAGTCTGGCTACGTGCCTTCGCGCTGGGCGATGGAGATCGAGCACCTCACCGGGGGCAAGATCGCCGCTGTAGAGGTGTTGAATGAAGCCAACGCCCGCCGCCCGATCAAGCTCAAGTCGCGCGGCGAAGAAGACAGTCTTTTCGGACCATCGCTCGCAGGGAGTGATCATATGAACCCGTACGCCCCGGCCAAACGCATCCACAGCTTCCACCCGCCCCAGCGCACGCTCATGGGCCCCGGCCCGTCCGAGATCAACCCGCGGGTGATGGCGGCGATGAGCCTGCCCGCCATCGGCTATCTCGACCCGGTGTTCGTCGAGATGATGGAGGAGCTGAAGGCCCTACTGCGGTATACCTTCCAGACCAAGAATGCGCTCACGTTCCCGGTCTCTGGCCCCGGGTCGGTGGGCATGGAGTACTGCTTCGTGAATCTCGTCGCTCCGGGGCAGAAGGTCGTGGTATGCCGAAACGGTGTGTTCGGCGGCCGGATGATCGAAAACGTAGAGCGCTGTGGCGGAATCCCGATCGTCGTCGACGATGCCTGGGGAGACCCGGTGGACCCCAACAAGGTCGACGATGCTCTGCGGGACAACCCGGATGCGCGGGTCGTGGCCTTCGTGCACGCCGAGACCTCTACCGGCGTGCAGTCCGACGCCAAGACCCTGGTGCAGATCGCGCACAAGCACGACGCGCTTACGATCGTCGACGCCGTCACCTCGCTTGCCGGTACGCCGGTCCTGGTAGACGAGTGGAACATCGACGCGATCTACTCAGCGAGCCAAAAGTGTCTGTCTTGTACGCCGGGGCTCGCACCCGTCTCGTTCAGCGACCGCGTGGTGGAGTACGTGAAGGCGCGCAAGGACAAGATCCATAGCTGGTTCATGGATATGAACCTGCTGCTCGGCTACTGGGGGGCTACCACGCGCACGTATCACCACACCGCCCCGACGAACAGCCTGTACGCGCTCCACGAAGCGCTGCTGATCCTGAAGGAGGAAGGCATCGAGAACGCCTGGGCGCGCCACCAGCGCCATCACCAGGCGCTCAAGGCCGGGCTGGAGGCGATGGGGCTCAAGTTCCTCGTCAAAGAAGGCGCTCGGCTGCCGCAGATGAACGCGGTTCACGTGCCCGAAGCCCTGAAGGACCGCGAGGCGGAAGTGCGCAAGACTCTGCTCACCGAATTCAATCTCGAGATTGGCGCCGGGCTGGGGCCGCTTGCAGGCAAGATCTGGCGCATCGGCATCATGGGCTATTCCTGCAAGCCGGAGAACGTGATGCTGTGCTTGTCCGCGCTGGGGTCGGTGCTGTCCGACATGGGGCTACCGATCCATGTGGGCGAAGCGGAAGCGGCGGCTCATCAGGCCTACGCGCATCTGCACGCCAGCGCCGCCCAGCAGAAGAAGCGTCTCGCCACCGCTTAGGCAACATGCGACACCGTGCAGCAGGCTCACAGCGGGAGAGGGCGCGGAACACGCTCGAGCGCCTCCATCGACTCGCCTGGATCGGCCTGTCGTTGCTGGTCGCAGCGCAAGCGAGCGCTGCGGACATGACGGCAGATCAAGTCCGCGAAGTGCTCGCGAAAGCCGCCGGGTCGGCTCCTGCCGAGCTTGCCGGGAAAGATCTGTCGGACCTTGACCTCAGCCGCATGGACTTCAAGCGGGCGAATTTATCCGGCGCGAGCCTGTTCGCCACCAAGCTCGTCCTGGCGAACCTCTCAGGAGCCAATCTGTCGGGCGCGAATCTCAACGGCGCCTGGCTGATGGGAACCGATTTCTCGAACGCCGACCTGTCCGGTGCCATGCTGATGTCCGTCGTCATCGTAGGCGGTGAGATCAGGCAACGGCCCAACTTCGCCCACGCCAACCTCTCCGGCGCGCGCATCATCGCGGAGCTAGACGGCGCCAACCTCTCGGGCGCGAATCTGTCCAATGTCCACGCCGGCGTCAACATCAAGAACCAAGGCATGGGGCAGATGCGCACGAATCTGAGCGGCGCGAACCTGTCCATGGCCAACCTCTCGGGTGCGGACCTCAACCGGTCGCTGATGCGCTTCACGAACCTGAAGGGAGCGGACCTCACCGGCGCCAACCTGTTCCGCGTGGATCTCTCTGGGGCCGACCTCACGGGCGCCAACCTGTCGGGCGCAAATCTCGCCGAGGCCGACTTGAACGGGACCATCTTGAAACAGGCCCAAGGCCTGGACTCGGCGCGAGGCCTGGACCAGGCAGCAAATCGAGACCGGGCGATTCGTTGACCGCCGGCGTACGCCCGAGCGGGTTGGGCGCGGTCAGCGGGCGAGCGCGGCGAGCTTGGCGATCTGATCCGATTCGACCACGCCGGGCGCGGCATCGTTGACCGCGCAGTACACCATCGCTGCGGCCACCGCGTCCGCGGCGATCGGGCGGTACTTGCGCAGCGGCCCGAGCAAGAGCGGCGCGATGAGTTTGCCGAACATCAAGGCGGCTCCCTCGCCGGGGCGCGGCTCCTGCCTCTCGCCGGCCAGCAGCGACGGGCGGAAAAACCAGACCTTCGGCAGGCCCAGCGCGCGGATATCCGCTTCCATCTCTCCCTTGACGCGACTGTAGAACACGCGCGATCGCGTGTCCGCGCCCAGTGCAGACACCGCGAGAAATCGTTGCGCGCCTCGCTGCAGCGCGATGCGCGCGACCTCGAACGGGAAGTCGTGGTCTACACGTCGGAAAGCAGCCTGCGAACCGGCGACTTTGATCGTCGTGCCGAGCGCGACGAAGACATCCTGCGCGTCGAGCTTCCCGGCGCACTCCTGCAAGCGCTCGAAGTCGACCACCTCCTGGGCGAACTTGTGGATCTGCAAGGTGACCGGGCGGCGCACCCAGACGGTGACGCGCGCATATGCCGGGTGCGCGAGCAGGCGCGTCAGCAGGCGCGACCCCACCAGCCCGGTGGCGCCTACGAGCAGCGCGGACCGACCGTTTGAGCTCATAGATTCCGCAACGTCACATTCTCGATCCTAGCGCCAAGGGTATCGGGCCGGCCAGCTCCGTGCGATGAGACATCCGGACTCGCGCCACATGCGCCTCAGGATAGACCCAACCGCTGCCAGATCGTGCTGGTCAACCCGGCCTGGTTCAAGGTGTAGAAGTGCAGTCCCGGCGCGCCGCCGCGCAGCAGGCGGTCGCAGAGCTGCGTCACCACATCCAATCCGAAGGAGCGGATGGAGGCCGCATCGTCGCCAAATCCTTCCAGCTTGCGTCGCATCCAGCGCGGAATCTCCGCGCCGCAGGCATCCGAGAAGCGCGCCAGCTGGGAGAATCGGTTGATCGGCATGATGCCGGGTACGATCGGGATCTGAAGCCCTTCGGCGTGGCACTCGTCCACGAACGCGAAGTAGGCATCGGGGTTGTAGAAGTATTGCGTGATCGCCGAGTCGGCGCCCGCCTCGACCTTGCGTTTGAAGTTCGCCAGGTCTTCCTGCGCGCTGCGCGCCTGCGGATGATACTCGGGGTACGCCGCAACCTCGATGTGGAACGCGCGCCCGAACTCCCGGCGGACAAATGCCACCAGCTCGTTGGCATAGCGGAACTCGCCGGCCTCCACCATGCCGGAGGGCATGTCGCCGCGCAACGCGACGATGCGCTTGATCCCCGCGTCCCGGTAACGCTGCAACATCTCGCGCACGGACGAGCCCGTCGAGGCGATGCAGGACACATGCGGCGCAGCGGGCTGTCCTTCGGCCTGGATCTCGAGCACCGTGCCGATGGTGCGCTCGCGAGTCGATCCTCCGGCGCCGAAAGTCACGGAGAAGAACGCGGGCTTGAGCTGGGCCAACTGACGGCGGGTGACGCGCAGCTTCTCGACCCCTTCGGGGGTCTGCGGCGGGAAGAACTCGAAGCTGTAAGTCCGAGCAACCATGCGAGGCACAGTTAGGCGCGCGGTTGGAGCGCCCTCACGCGTGAGCCTTCCGCCGCGTCGAAGCTACCTCACGGGCGGCGACGTAGAGCGCCGCATCCGCGCCTGACGAACGCTTCCTGTCGGCGGCCGGCGACTTTGGAACACCGCCCATCAATACCGATAGTGCTCCGGCTTGTACGGCCCTTCCTTGGGCACGCCGATATACCGCGCTTGCTCGTCGGTCAGTTCCGTCAGCATCGCGCCGAGCTTCGAGAGCTGCAGGCGCGCCACCTTCTCGTCCAGGTGCTTGGGGAGCGTGTATACGCCAAGCGGGTATCTGTCGTGATGGGTGAACAGCTCGATCTGGGCGATCGTCTGGTTGGCGAACGACGAGCTCATCACGTAGCTCGGATGCCCGGTCGCGCAGCCCAGGTTGACCAGACGGCCCTCGGCCAACAGAAGGATGCGCTTGCCGTTCGGGAAGATCACGTGGTCGACCTGCGGCTTGATGTTCTCCCACCGGTACTTCCTGAGCGAAGCGACCTCGATCTCGTTGTCGAAGTGGCCGATGTTGCACACGATGGCATTGTTCTTCATGCGCGTCATGTGCTCGTGCGTGATCACGTGGAAGTTGCCCGTCGCGGTGACGAAGATGTCCGCCTGGTCGGCCGCGCACTCCACGGTCACGACGCGATATCCCTCCATCGCCGCCTGCAGCGCGCAGATGGGATCGACCTCGGTGATCCACACCTGTGCCGACAGCGCGCGCAGCGCCTGCGCGCAGCCTTTGCCGACGTCACCATACCCGCACACCACGGCGATCTTGCCGGCGACCATGACGTCCGTAGCGCGCTTGATGCCGTCCACCAGCGACTCACGGCAGCCGTAGAGATTGTCGAACTTGGACTTCGTCACGGAATCGTTCACGTTGATGGCAGGGAATCTGAGCGTGCCCTCCTTGGCCATCTGATACAGTCGCTTGACGCCCGTGGTGGTCTCCTCGGTGACGCCTCGGATGCAAGCGATCCGCTTGGAATACCAGCCGGGATGGTTCGCGAGCCGCTTCTTGATCGCGGCGAACAGCACCGTCTCCTCATGGCTCCCGGCGCGGCTGAGCACGGAAGGGTCGCTTTCCGCCTTGGCGCCCAGATGCAGCAGCAGAGTGGCGTCGCCGCCGTCATCCAGAATCATGTTCGAATACCCGCCATCGGGCCACTCGAAGATGTGGTGGGTAAACTCCCAATACTCTTCCAGCGATTCGCCCTTGTACGCGAACACCGGCGTTCCGCCTGCGGCGATGGCCGCTGCCGCATGGTCCTGCGTAGAGTAGATGTTGCAAGACGCCCAACGGACCTCGGCACCGAGAGCTTTCAGAGTCTCGATCAGCACGGCGGTCTGGATCGTCATGTGCAACGAACCGCTGATCCGCGCGCCACGCAGCGGCTGTTGGGGCGCGAATTCGTCGCGGATCGCCATCAGGCCGGGCATCTCGGTCTCGGCGATGGCGATCTCCTTGCGGCCCCAATCGGCCAGCGACAGGTCGGCGACGCGAAAATCGGTGGACGGCTTGGGTTGGATCACAGCGCTCATGTTGCCTCCGTTCGATGGTTCAGAACGGGCGCCGTTGCAACAGTGGATGGCCGGTCGCCCGAGCCTGACGGGAGTCACCCGCTGCAGCGCCCCTCAGGCGATCGGTTGGGAAATCAAGTCCGGGTCAGTGGGCTCCTGTATCGGCTCCCAGTCAGTCGGCTGAACGGCTGATGGGCGCCTCACTCATGCGTGCGCCACCCGCACGCCCGCATCGGCTTTCAGGGCTTCGACCTTGTCCAGGTTCTCCCACGTGAACTCCGGCTCGTCGCGCCCGAAGTGGCCGTAGGCGGCGGTCTTGCTGTAGATGGGGCGCAGCAGGTCGAGCATCTGAATGATCCCCTTCGGACGCAGGTCGAAGTGCTTCTGCACCAGCTGGGCGAGCCTGTCGTCGGGCAGCTTGCCGGTACCGAAAGTGGTCACCATGATGCTGGTGGGACGCGCTACGCCGATCGCATAGGACACCTGGATCTCGCACTTGGTCGCTAGTCCTGCAGCCACTACATTCTTGGCCACGTAACGCGCGGCATAAGCCGCCGAGCGGTCGACCTTGGACGGATCCTTGCCGGAGAACGCGCCGCCGCCGTGGTGGGCTGTGCCCCCATAGGTGTCCACGATGATCTTGCGGCCGGTCAAGCCGCAATCGCCTTGCGGCCCGCCGACCACGAAGCGCCCGGTCGGGTTCACCAGATAGTTGATATTCCCCTTGGTCAGGTTCTTCGGGAGCACGGGCTTGACGATGGTCTCGATGACCGCCTCGCGCACCTGCTCGAGCGTGACCTCGGGGGCATGCTGAGTGGAGAGCACGACCGTGTCGATCGCCGCCGGCTTGCCGTCGACGTACCGTACCGTCACTTGTGACTTGGCGTCCGGCCGCAGCCAAGGCAGGCGCCCGTCACGCCGCAACTCCGACTGGCGTTCCACCAGGCGGTGCGCGAGATAGATCGGCAGCGGCATGAACTGCGGTGTCTCATCGCAAGCGTATCCGAACATCAGGCCCTGGTCGCCGGCGCCCTGATTCAGCGGATCGTCATGCGCCTTGTCCACGCCCTGCTTGATGTCCGGGCTTTGCTTGTCGTACGCGACCAGCACGGCGCAGCCCTTGTAATCGATGCCGTACTCGGTGTTGTCGTAGCCGATGCGCTTGATCGTCTCGCGTGCAAGCTGCTGGAAGTCCACGATCGCGGTCGTGGTGATCTCCCCGGCCATCACGACCAGGCCGGTGCTGACCAGCGTTTCCGCGGCTACGCGCGCGGTCTTGTCCTGGGCTAAGATGGCGTCCAGGACCGCGTCGGAGATCTGGTCCGCGACCTTGTCGGGATGCCCTTCCGAGACCGACTCGGAAGTAAACAAAAAGTCACTCATTCGGAATCCAGGTTCACTATCGTCGAGCTGGGTGGGTTGCTGAAGCGAGCAGTCGTTCAGGATAGCAGACAAGCCGCCCTCCTATAAAGAAGGGAAGCCTCGATCCTCCTCGGCTTTGGGCCGGTGCGCGGATCCCCTGCCCGGGGATCGGCCGCTTGGGTAGGGTAGGGCGGTGGCAATGGGCGGAGAACGAGCGATGTGAATGAGGCGGGAGGATGCATTCTCCCTCTCCCTCACTCACCGGGGACAGGGCGAGCGGGCTCACCTCCTTCACGTCCTTCAGCTCATTCACTCTTCACCCTTCACGCTCCACGCCCCACCCGCGATGTCCCGCCTCGGCATCTTCCTCCTGTGGCTGCTTCACTTTCTGCCGCTACCAGCGCTCGCCCCGATCGGCTCCGCTCTCGGCACGCTCATCTATCATCTGGTCCCGCGGCGCCGGCGCATCGCAAGCGTGAACGTCAACCTCTGCTTCCCGGAGCTGTCGCAGCTCGAGCGCGAGCGCCTCGTCCGCCGGCACTTCCGTAGTTTCGGCCGCGCCATCGTGGATTCTGGGGTCGCCTGGTGGGGCACGCCTCGGCGCCTGCGCCGTGTCGTGCGCCTCGAGGGCGCGGAGCACATCGAAGGCTCGGCGCAGCAACCGGTCCTCGCTCTGGCACCCCACTTCGTCGGGCTCGAGTTGATCGGGCAGCGGCTCGCCATGCAGTATCGCGGGGCTTCGGTCTACCAACGCCAGAAAGATCGGGTGTTGAACGCGTTTCTCAAGCGGAAGCGGGAACGGTTTCCGGGTACGCGCTTGTTCGCCCGCCAGGAAGGCATCAAGCCCATTCTGCGCGCGCTGCGGGATGGGCAGCCGGTGATGCTCTACCCGGACATGGATCTCGGGCCACGCGATTCGCTGTTCGTGCCCTTCTTCGGCGTTCCGGCGGCCACCGTGACGGCTGTGGCCCGCATCTGCGGGGTGTCCGGCGCAAGAGTCGTCCCGGCAGTCGTGCGCCAGCTCCCGGCAGGACGTGGCTATATCGCCCGCATCTATCCCCCGTGGGACCATTATCCTAGCGGCAGTGCCGAGCGCGACGCGCGGCGCATGAACGCGTTCATCGAGGAACGCATCCGCGAAATGCCCGAGCAGTACTTGTGGACACACCGCCGCTTCAAGACACGCCCTGCCGGCGAGCCAAGCCGCTACTGAGGCGCGCTATCATGCACAGGCATGACGCAGACCGCCCCTGAAGCCCGCATCGTTCCGCTGCGCGAAGAGCAAATCCCGGAGCTCATTCGGCTGGCACGCGAGATCTGGTTCCAGCACTACCGCAGCATCATCACGGTCGAGCAGATAGAATACATGCTCGCCCAGCGCTACCACCCAGACGCGATCCGTGCCCAGCTGGCAAGCGGTGCCGCCTGGTGGGACACGCTGATGCTGAACGAAACCATGGTCGCTTTCACCTCCTACGAGCTGGGCAAGCATCCACAAGAGATGAAGCTGGACAAGCTGTACGTGCGCTACGATCTGCGCGGCCGCGGCTACGGCAGCGAGCTGATCCGTCACGTCCAGCACCAGGCGCGCTTGCGTGGATGCCGCCGGCTGGTTCTGCAGGTGAACAAGAACAACGCGAGCGCCATCGAGGCCTATCGACGCAACGGATTCGAGGTGATCGAGGCGGCCAAGTTCGACATCGGCGGCGGCTTCGAGATGGACGACTTCGTCATGGTTAAAGACGTCGGGACCTGCGAGCCTGCATGACCCAGCGGATCTGTGCTGCGCAGTGCGACTGAAGTTCACCAAAATGCAGGGCGTGGGAAACGACTTCGTCGTGTTCGACGCGATACAGCAGAAGGTCGAGCTCGACGGAGCGCTCGCCCAGCGGATCGCCGATCGTCATTTCGGCGTGGGCTGCGACCAGATCCTGCTGATCGAGCGACCGCGGACCAGCGGCACGGATTTCTATTACCGCATCTTCAACGCCGACGGCACCGAGGTGCAGCACTGCGGCAACGGTGCCCGCTGCTTCCTGCGCTATGTGCTCGACAAGGGGTTGACGCGCAAGC
>Ga0335081_10001678_pt1 | contig 35210 bp, 27 predicted proteins | sample Lox_Sample_35_FD_206713 | JGI IMG/M metagenome (GOLD analysis project Ga0335081, IMG submission 206713) | Soil microbial communities from Loxahatchee National Wildlife Refuge, Florida, United States - Lox_Sample_3.5 | ecosystem: Environmental > Terrestrial > Soil > Wetlands | place: USA...
ATGCGGACAAGGCACTTGACAGCGCTCGTCCACTAATCGCTCAGTACCTAGGGCAACAGCCTCACATCGCGAAAGCGAGCGGAGTGAAGGAGTCCTTAATCGAGGAGGTCAAAACAGCGCTTGGAGGGTGGCCTGCAAAACCTGGTGGTCTAGAGAAGGCAAAAGCACTCGTCGACGACAAACTGGTGCGCCTAATCTCGGCGAGTGGAACAGCCGAAGATTGTCTTAAGAAAGTTGGCGAATACACTGCCACTGGTTGCACGTGTCCAGTGCTCTACCCTTTGGCTGACGATGTGCACGCCATGATCAACGCTTTCAATGCCTCTAGCTAGCGGTTGCTTGATCGGCTTCGATTACTCTATGATTGGATTCACGAACTTGAATTGAACCGTATCCAGCACTCCTTTGTCGGTGATTCTGAGTTCAGGGATCACGGAGAGCGTTGTGAAGGCAAGAGTCATGTACGGTGAGGGAAGAGTTGAGCCCAGGTCTGACCATGCCTTCTTCAATTGGTCGATCTCTGCTGAGACTGTTTCAACGGGCTTGTCCGACATTAGTCCGGCAATGGGTAGAGGAACAATTGCGATAGTTCTCTGATCTTTCACAACTACCATGCCTCCTCCAATACGCGCGAGTGCGTTGGCAGCAGCGGTAATGTCTTTGTCTTCCATGCCTGCTGCGACAAGGTTGTGGCTGTCATGTCCAACGGTCGAAGCCACAGCTCCACGCTTGAGTCCGAGTCCTTTTATGAAACCGGCAGCAACGTTACCGGTAGCTGAGTGGCGCTCAAAGACTGCTATTTTTGCAATATCTTCATTAGCATTAGCTAATGCCTGTCCATTTTTCACAGGGACCTCAAGTTCGAGATTCCGTGTGGAGATCTCGGTAGGCAGAACTCCGATGACTCGTGCTCTGACCGAGCCGTCTCTCGTTTTCGTCTTGATGATCAAATCGTCACTGGCCGGGGAGTGTTTGAGGTGGACGGAATTCCTAGCCCGTTCAGGGAACTTGGGGTACGCTATTTCGTTTGTAAGTCTACCGTGATGGCTAACGAATCTTCCGTTTGCAATGACTGAATCTATATCGATTGTTTCAAGTTTATTCAGGATAACCATATCGGCGAACCGGGCAGGGGCTATACTGCCGATCTCTCTTGCACATTCAAAATGTTCCGCGGTATTCAGGGTTGCCATTTGTATTGCTACGATTGGGTCCACGCCTTCCTGGATAGCTCTACGGATGGCATGGTCAATGTGTCCTTCGCGTAGGAGGTCGCCAGGCTCACGGTCATCGGTGACCAGACAGACATGACGCGGGTTAAGTTTCTCAATGGTAATCGCTCGTATTGTTTCGGCAACATTTCGTGCACCAGATGCTTCCCTCAACATTGCATACATTCCATCTCTGATTTTCTGCATGGCTTGAATTGCCTTTGTCGATTCGTGGCATGATGTGATTCCAGCAGCGGCGTATGCAGCCAAGTCTCGATCCAATAAGTCGACTGCATGTCCTTCAACAACCCTTCCATGCCTGAGGGTGGCAGCAATCTCGCCGTGTACATTAGCGTCGGAGGCGAGTACGCCGGGATAGTTCATCACTTCACCTAGCGCTACGATCCCCTTCCAGCTCATTGCCTCAGCAACCTCACTTGGCCCAATCGAAGCACCACTAGTTTCGAAGCCGGGTGCCGCGGGGACGCAGGAAGGAAATGTGACCAGCATTTTGAGAGGAAGGGCGCGTGCTTCGTCAAGGAAGAACCTTACGCCCTCCAATCCGAGGACGTTAGTGATTTCGTGAGGGTCGATAAATACGGTGGTTGTTCCATGTGGTAGGACCGCTTTCGCATATCCAGTTCCGGTGACGAGTGCACTCTCGACGTGGCAGTGTCCGTCGATGAATCCTGGGCTTACGTATTTTCCTTTCACGTCAACCACTTCGGTGTTTGGGCCAATCGTGTGCTTGACGTTTCCAATCAGTGCGATTCTGTCTTCTTTAGTGGCTATGTTCACATTCTCTAGTATTTCGCCGGAGTTTACGTTTACAATCGATGCGTTTTGAACCACCAAATCTGCCTTGCTTCGTCCCATCGCAGTATCTACGAGTGTCCGTGTCATTTCGTGCAGTGGTCTTCGACCATCGAATTCGAACAACTTTTCAAATCTCTCGAATTGTGATTTCGCTTAGTCATCATGGTTTGAGTGCAATCTAGTTACTTTTTTTGGGACTAAACATGCAGTAGAGTCTTCGGTATTACAAATAGGATTACCGGTGTCTCAGGTAGTCTTCCGTGCCTCTTCCGACTTTTGTTCATCGCCCAGGTGAACATTTTCTATGAATTGAATAACTCTGCACTCAGTGTCTTGGGAAGGATAACTCCTATTACCACGGATAAATTACGAAAGTTTGAGAGGTATGCCAGAAAAGAAATTCACGAAAATATTCTTTGCAACCGATCTTCACGGTTCGACGCGTTGCTATGATAAGTTGCTAAGTGCAGCGAAGTTCTACAAGGTGGACGTGTTGGTTCTGGGGGGCGACTTGACCGGAAAGATGCTTGTTCCCATAGTGGACATGGGTGACGGCACTTTCAAGGCGGATTACGTTGGAGTCAAAACCTTGCATGGACCTGATGAGGTCAAAGCTTTGGAGCTTGAAATCACAAATAGTGGCTACTACCCGTATCATTGCGGGAAAACTGAAATGGATGAGCTCAATGCCTCGAAAGAAAAAGTTGACAAGCTTTTCATGAGTGTTATGAAAGATTCGCTGATAAAATGGGTTGATCGCGCTGAATCTTTCTTGGGCAACCTTGGTGTTACCTGTTATCTAACAGGTGGGAACGATGATTATCAGGAGATTATCGACGACATCAAGGATACGCCTCACGTCAAGAATGCTGACAATAAGGTGCTCAAGATCGACGGGCTTCACGAGATGGTGAACCTAGGGTGGAGCAACCCCACGCCTTGGAAATGTCCTCGAGATCACACGGAAGAGGAATTACTCGCTGCCACAGAGAACATGCTTGCATCTGTCAGCGACGTTCAGAACTGTGTCTTCAACATTCACGTTCCACCAATTGATTGTGGCCTGGATACTGTGCCAAAGTTGGATGCTTCGGTTTATCCTCCGAAGCCTGTCTTCGATAAAGGACAGGCAGTCATGTTCGGAGCCGGTAGTACTTCCATCCGCAAGGAGATCGAAAAACACCAACCCCTTCTGCACCTTTGCGGTCACGTGCACGAATCTAGAGGAACAACAAGAATTGGAAAGACACTTGTAGTGAATCCGGGTAGTGATTACCCCGAAGGAATGCTACGAGGAGCCATCGTCAATATAGCCGACAAGAAGATTCTCAGCTTCCAACTCACTTCCGGGTAGTCGCCGTGGGTGGAGTCTAAGCGACAGCAGCTGTGTAGACATGCCAACGACGCGAGTCTACTTGAGTCACTATCCAAATGTTTAGGCTGAGCTCTGAGTAGAGCTCGGTAGGCTGTGTTCGGGCTTCGAGTTTGTATTCGCTCGATTGTTATAGGGGTGGTAGTTCTTTGTACGCCAGAGTTATATCGATTCCGCGTTTGCCGTAGTACGATTTCGAGATGAAGTAAATTGCAACTCCAACAATGAAGCTGCCAACAGCCCATCCTGTCCCAAGCAATGTTCCTCCCCAGATTGTATAGTATGCGATGAATTGGTATGTTATATACGCGAAGACGATCGTCATTAGGAGGCCAGCCGTAGCCAAGATGCCCTTTGAGGTTCCTTTCTCGTTCTTGATTGCGTAGCGTACGGCCGCTATTCCGATGAAGAAGAAGTAAATCATTGAGGCAATGACGGCTCCGTATAGGGACACTAGGGTTCCATAGAAGAATGACGCGAGCGCAATTAGCACCAAGGTGCAGACTAGGTTAATCGTAAACGCTACCGTGGGTGAGCCATATTTGCTGACGTAGGAAATTTTTTCCGGCAAGAAGCGGTCGAATGATTGGGCGAAGAGATAGCGAGATAGGACGATGATCGCATAGGCAATGACAGCGACGTTCCATAATATCCACCCTAATCCAATGAACCAAGCTACAGGTGTGCTGGAAACTCCCATCGCCAGGGTCCAGAAGTTGAAGGACCAGTCGTATACGAGGCCCGGGTTGGATAATGCGCCATTGATGAAGTTGAAACCCCCGGCGTAGTACATGGCCGCGAATGCCGATGTTACGATTATGAGGCTTACGACGGATGAGATTGCCACGTTATACTTGAGTGCGGACTTACCTTTGATTTCGGAGGCCACTGCAGGGCCGGCATTTAGCCATGGATAAACGAAGATGGCAAAGAAGGGCAGCATAAAGATAGTTGCACCAAAGTCGAACGTTGGGCCGGTGTAAGAGTTTGCGACTGCAGTATACGTTGTGTTGTCTCCGATCGAGTTAAGGAAACTCATGTACCCTTGTACGCCGTTGGTCCCGGCGGCCAGGAGAGAGAAGATTCCAACAAACGTTGCAACTATTGCAATCAGCACTGCGATTGCAACGATCTTGAAGCCCAGTTTTGGTTTGAGCATGTTAGCAGCGATAAGTACGACGAAAATGATGGCTGCTATAGCGAATTGGCCAGCCAAGTTGGCGCCGGGAAGGTTTCCGGGCAGCGCGAACTGGAGCATGTTAGAGTAACCAAGCGACACCCCAACGGATCCGATTGCCGTTACCGCGGCTAAGGCGATGAGTGCCATGTAGGCCATAGTCTCGATTGTGTATCCCATGAACGAGAGGGGTCCACCGAATGCTCCGCCATAGACTCTCGAAACCCACACGTAATCTCCTCCAGTCCGACTCACTCGAGACGTCATCATAGTATAAACAACGACTTCCGGAATCGTTAGGAACCACGCGAGTATCGAACCGTATACCAAGTTCACCCCAGACATCGACGTGAGAAGCACTGTAGTGAATCCGATGGTTCCGAGAGCTGCTCCTCCGGACATGTTGCTGAGGTTTAGACTAACTACATCCAGTAACGAAACGTCTCTTCGGAGACCTGAAGCCTTCCTAACAAAAGCCGTCGGTTCGCTTGTCATAACTTAGGGGCGACGCAGATTTCGAATTTAACACTTTCGCATGTTCCGGTCGCCCAAGGTAAATACACAGGTAAAAAACGATACGCATTGTGCCAAGCTAAAATTCATCGTAATCTTCTTCGATTTTATGGTTCGTCAAAGTTTCATTTAGGTGGCCGATCGAATCCTAGCAAAGGTATACTTTTGAAACCAGGGCGCCTTAACATGAGTAGACCGGCATTATTGATAATTGACATGCAACATGACTTCGTTGACCCCTCCGGACCAGTCCCATGCGAGGGAGCAACACAAATTGTGCCGAAAATCCGGGAATTAATCGCGGAAGCGCACGATGCGGGCATTCCGTGCATATTTACTCAGGAAGTGCATAGGGCTCAGAAGGTAGACTTCGGTAGAGAGTTGGATGGCGATGAGCCACTTCATTGCGTCGAGGGTAGCATTGGAGCGAGGATAGTCGAAGAATTAGTGCCAACTGATTTGGATTATGTGGTAACGAAGAGGCGTTATAGTGGCTTCTTTGGAACCGACCTGCAAGTACTTCTGAGTGGTTTGAACGTAGACACGCTCTATATTACGGGTGCGGCAACTGACGTCTGTGTCTACCTTACTGCTATGGATGCGCATCAATTCGATTTTAGGGTCAAGGTTCTTGAGGACTGCGTTGCTGGAACAAGTAAAGACGCTCATCGAGCCGCGCTGGCTGCAATTGAACATTTACAAAAGGGAGCAGTTGTAACCTTGAACAGAGCTCTTGAAGACTTTCGAAAAGAAAACGATCGAAGGTCTTAGCCAATCGAAATCAAGGTCCTGTGCATTCGCTGTGACCTCGATCTCCGGACGTCGACTCAATAAGGGTAAGTAGAGGGTTGAAGTCCAAGGTCAACTGGTTCAGATGTCGACAGTTCTCATAAAGGGCGGAACCATAATCACTATGGATGCCCATCGACGAGTAATTCGAGATGGCGCCATTCTCATAGAAGACAGCGGCATATCGCTAATCGGAAAGGTAGATGAGGTAAGGCCTAGAAGTCGTGCAGAATTCGAAATTGATGCCACCGGGAAGATTGTGCTACCAGGGCTGATTGATACTCATGTTCACCTCGCTCAAGCCCTAATCCGCGGCTGCGCGGATGACACCTCATTGATTGATTGGCTTCAGAAATTCGTTTGGCCACTCCAAGGAAATTTCGACGCGCAGGACGGAAGAGTGAGCGCTGAATTGTGCATGCTAGAGATGATCAAATCTGGGACAACCACTTTCCTAGAAAGCCTCCTGCACACGCGCTATGGGTTCGATGGAATCGCGAAGGCTGTTGAACGGTCAGGAATGCGCGGAATTCTTTCAAAGACTGTGATGGGCATGCCTAGCTATGGAACGGAGAAGAGCATCATGCACAGGGGCATGATCGAGGATGCGGAAACATGCCTTCGCGAAGTCGAGACCTACTACAATCGTTGGAATGGTAAAGCGGGTGGACGGGTACAGGTATGGTATGGGGCTCGTTCACTAGGAGCGTGTACACCCGAACTGTACAGCCGAATCGCGGAGGGTGCCAAACGACTCAAAATCGGTATCACGATGCATCTCGGCGAAGTCCAAGAGGACGTAAAATACGCAAACAAGGAGTTCGCGAAACTGCCTGCTGAGTTCATGGATCAAGTAGGGGTGATGGGACCGAAGGTTGTCTTCGCGCATGGAGTCTGGTTGGCTGAAAAGGAGTGGAAAATACTAGCCGCAAAGGGCGCAACAGTGGCCCACTGCCCATCCTCCAACACGAAATTAGCTTCTGGGATTGCACCCGTACCTGAAATGATCAAGCATGGCGTAAACGTTGGCCTAGGTTGCGATGGGGGTCCAAGTAACAACTGCTATGATATGATCCGTGAAATGAAACTCGCATCACTGATTCAAAAAGTGAGATTATACGATCCCATTGTCATGAGCGCGGAAGACGTACTTGAGTTGGCGACAATTAACGGAGCCAAGGCGTTAGGATTGGATAATGAAATTGGTTCTCTAGAGGTCGGGAAGAAGGCTGATTTGGCTATAGTTCGGTTAGATAGTCCGCACCTGACACCGACCCTGAATCCAATTTCTCACCTCGTCTATTCTGGTGAGGGCTCTGACGTTGATACGGTAATTGTGGATGGGAAAATTCTGATGGCGCGCGGTCAGATAAGGACACTTAACGAAAGTGCGATCATACAGGAGGCTAACGCAAGAGCTGCGAGGCTACTTGAAAGAGCTGGGATCAGCGTCAAGTCTAAGTGGAGTTACACTTGATTGCTTTTGTTGAGTGAGTGCGTCTACTGATTAGACGACTTCTTTGTCAGCGACCGTCAGTCCTTTGTCAAGGGCGGCAACGCCTTTGTCGATCTCTTCGGGCGTGACTATCAATGGTGGAGCAATTATCATGTAATTGAGCCACGACATTACGTAAGTGCCATTCTTCATGCATTCTGCGGCAACCCCGTCCGAGACCATTGGTTTACCTTGAAGTTTCTCCTCGCCGGTGTTGAAGGGCGTTTTATTGTTCCTGTTTCTTACAAGCTCTAGTGACCAGAATAAGCCTATTCCGCGTACATCTCCAACCGACGGATGCTTCTCTTGGAGAGCCGTAAGTTTCTTCCCCGTATATTGTCCCATTGTTCGTGCCCTCTCGATGAGGTTCAATCGCTTGTACTCACTAATCGCAGCAATTCCCGGCGCGAGAGTCATTGGATGAGCTTCATACGTATGACCGTGAGCAAAGTAATGTTCCTCGAAATAGTCAGAGATGTTGCGAGTTGTTGCGGTAACACTCAGCGGAACATACGCCCCAGTGACACCCTTTGCGGTCGTTAGGATATCAGGCTTGACTTTCCAATGATTAACCGCGAACCATTCACCAGTTCGTCCCCAGCCAGACATGACTTCGTCACAGATCAGTAAGACATCGTTTTCCTCGGTGACTTCACGAAGACGCGGCAAGTACTCGTCAGGCGGGACAATGACGCCGTTCGTGCCCACAACAGGTTCTACGATGACGGCTGCGACGTTGGATTCATGCTTAATCATGTATTCCAAGTAGTCTGCGCATGCAATACCACAGTCGGGATACTTCAATCCGAATGGACAGCGATAGCAGTATGCGTCAGGTCCGAATAGAACACCTTCCATTTTTCCTGAAGGTTCAATTGGATATCGGCGAGGGTCGCCGGTAGCAGCTATCGAACCCGCCGTTGAGCCATGGTATGATGCATATCTTGAGATTATTTTGTACTTGCCTGTGAATTGCCTAGCAATTTTGAATGCAGCTTCATTTGCTTCAGTTCCTGACGTAGCATAGAAAAATTTCTCCAAACCATGTGGCATGACCTCTGCCAATGCTGCCGTGAGTTTCGCTCGTGCTTCAGTTGTGAAGCCTGGGGCAGCGTAGGGAAGCTTCCTAGCTTGTTCACATATTGCGTCAATAACCGCTTTGTTACCGTGGCCCAGATTCGAGCACATTAATTGTGACGAGAAATCCAGGAATTCTTGACCCGAAGCGTCCTTGAAGTAGCATCCTTCTGCACTCACAACCTCTCGAGGAATCCAACTTTTTTGCGCCCGCCATGTCCCGTACGTATGCTGCTTCGTTAAACTTACAACGTCTTCTCGCTCAGCCGTTTGAACCATGAGCGTCAACTTCGATTGTTGAACCTTAGCTTAACCTAATAGGGTTACTACCCAGTTCCTGAACTTGATGATTCTATGCGATGGTAGCTGATGCTGAGGCCTTGCGTATGAAATCCTTTGGTATGGTTGGAGAGTGGATTGCTGATTCGTTAAGTCATTATCGCGTTTCTTTCTTGTCCAGTAAGCGAATAGAAAATAGTATTTTTCGGGTCAGGTTCGTTTAGATCAATCCAACTTTTCGGTTGAATTCTGTTATGAGGTCGTCTATTCTTGGCGTCAGTTTCTGGATTCCGCTCCAATAGGCTTCATAGTCGCCCCATTGGCGGTTCAATTCGTTCAGGTCACTTTTCTGTTGTTCAATCCACGTGAAGTACTTTAGGTTATGAATTCTCTTTCTGTCTGGATAGGTGAGTTCCATCATTGAGTCTGTTTTTATCGCCATGAGGTGCCTGTGGAAATCGCTGTCCGCTTGCTCTTTGCCGTATTGAGGGTGCTGTTCTCTTGACTCTTTCAGTCTCGATTGGTACAACTCCATAGAATCAGTAAACACGGTGATAACGATGTCTTTGCGTGTTAATTCAAAGTACTTCGCGAATTTAATCGCCATGAGCACGTTTGCTATACTGGAAATGCCAAGTAGGTCAAGTTTTGAAACCAATTCTTCTGGAACGCCTGTTTCGCGAATGAGGTATTCCCGTCCTGTTGGTTCGTTGAAAAGCCTCATCAAGCCCATCGGATCATTGTCGTCGATTCCAATCGCTATGTCCGTGTTTCTTATGTTATGTATCCACGGTACATGTTTGTCACCGATTCCTTCAATCCTGTGGACGCCATATCCGTTGAGTAGGAGAGTCGGGCACTGGGCGGCTTCTCCAGCTGCGATCTTCGATGTGGGGTAAGCTTGCTTGAGGTAGTCGCCGGAGGCGATTGTTCCTGCCGATCCAGTGGTTAAACATACTCCGCGAAATTGTCCCCCGCTAATCTCTTTGTTGATAACTTCCTGCATTGCGTGCCCTGTTACTTCGTAGTGAAACAGGTAGTTTCCGAACTCAGCAAATTGGTTGAATACGAAAATATCCTTGCGCGTGCCTCTTAGTTCCCAGACCTTGTCATAGATTTCTTTCACATTGCTTTCGCTTCCGGGCGTGGCAATTATCTCGCTTGCAACAGTTCTGAGCCATTGGAAACGTTCCTGTGACATTTGCTCTGGAAGAATGGCGATGCTATCGCAACCGAGTAGTTTCGCGTCGTAGGCTCCTCCTCTGCAAAAGTTTCCTGTGCTAGGCCAGACGGCTTTATGCACCGTTGGGTCAAACTGGCCAGTGACAAGGGGGGGCACTAAGCAACCGAAAGATGCTCCAACTTTGTGCGATCCTGTAGGGAACCATTTCCCAACCAGGGCAATTATGCGTGCCTCAACGCCAGTAAGTTCTGGTGGTAGCTCTAGGTAGTTTGCGATTGGGCGAAAGAGGCCGCCTTTGGCAGCGGGATCATTCTTCCATGTGATTCGGAATAAGTTCTGTGGTGCTATATCCCAAAGACTTGTGTTTCTTAATTCTCCCTTAATTTTCTCAGGGGTACTCTCCGGGGCTTTGAGTTGAGAAAATGTGGGTATGATTATGTTTCTACTTCTACAAGCCTGAACGGTTCTCTGGAGTCCTTTTTCATTTATGGTAAGATCAATCAATAAAATGTTCCTCTTTCATGCAGGTGCGTGAATTTATTCGCGCAAACATTTTGAGCTCGAACCTCCGCGGTCAACGAAACTAAGTTGGCGCTAAACACTTGCCATAACTTATGTTTTCTGCGTTGACCACGGCGAGGGCAACGTATTAAATTCATAATACGTAAACCGTTTCAAACTTGGATTCCGATCTGAAATGAACGTCAGTCATCTTCAATGTTCAATCTGTAATGCAAACTATGAGCCAGATCAAGTTCGATATGTTTGTCCTAAGCATGGGAACAGCGGCTTATTGGACGTGCTATATGATTATGAGGCGATCAAGTCACGGACGTCTTCAGGTCAAATCTCAGTTTCTAATGACTCCTCTATCTGGAGATATTGGGAGCTATTACCCGTAAAGAGCCGTGCTAGCATTCCACCACTGCGAGTCGGCTGGACGCCACTCTATCACGCATCTAATCTCGGAAAAGAACTGTTCCTAAACAGGCTCTTCATTAAAGACGATGGGCTCAACCCTACAGCTTCCCTCAAGGACCGGGCAAGTGCCGTAGTCGTAGCAAAAGCTAAGGAACTCCAAGTCGACGCCATTACTACCGCAAGCAGTGGAAACGCGGGCGCCGCTCTAGCAGGATTATCGGCCAGTGCACAGATGCCTGCTTACGTGTTCGTACCCCAAACCGCTCCACCCGCTAAAGTCGCACAACTGCTAATCTTCGGGGCCCACGTATTCTTGGTGAAGGGTACCTACGATCAAGCCTTCGATCTATGTCTCGAAGCGTCCGAGAAATTTGGTTGGTACTCCCGAAATACAGGCTACAACCCATACACTGTGGAGGGGAAGAAGACGGCTTCCTTCGAAATCTGCGAACAACTAGGAACGATGGAAAGTAAGCGAGACCAGTGGCGCGCTCCCGATAGAATATTTGTCGCAGTCGGAGACGGAAATATCATAACCGGAATTTGGAAGGGTCTAAAGGATTTGGTTGCGTTGGGCTGGATTACGAGGATGCCTAAACTTATGGGAGTACAGGCCGAGGGCGCAGCGGCCTGCTACAACGCATGGAGGGTCGGCATTGAAAAAATCACACCAGTCAACGCTCACACAATTGCCGACTCAATCTGCGTAGGTTTACCTCGAGATGGCACTCGGGCCGTCCGCGCCGTCCGAGAAACTAAAGGCGCATACATCACAGTTAGCGACGACGAAGTGCTAGATGCGATGCGAAAACTCGCTCGGGGCGCGGCAGTGTTTGCTGAACCAGCCGGGGCAACAGGGTATGCGGGTCTAGTGAAAGCGGTTCATAGTGGCATCGTCGATTCTGACGAGGAAGTTGTGGTTGTTGTTACCGGCAATGGCCTTAAGGACGTACCGTCCGCAGTGAAGGCAGCCGGCCAAGCAACAACAATCAACCCCTCAATCAAAGAACTAGATCAGGCTCTAGCGTAATAGCAGCAGCGGCCTGCCACTGGTTCGTGAAGGTAATCCGACGTCATCTGGGGGGATCATCACTAGTACTTACATCTTCGTCGCGAAAAAAACGAACAGTCACTACCAAACCGCCAAAATCACCCCATCCAACTAACGCACATCCTCATTAACCCAACTACAAACGCTCCGCTACCTCATAGAAGTAAAAGTCTAGGCACCGTATGTGCGTGGCATCGCTCTTCAAATATTAGCCTGTCAGGTCCGTTTCTTCTTTCCGCCCATCGTAAGCGCCATTGCCGCCATTTTCGTATACATGCCGTTCTCTGCTTGGGGGTAAATCACTGAGTGCGGGCCATCCATCACTTCATCGCTGGCCTCTTCCCCACGAAGAACCGGCAGAACATGCGTCACTATAGCCTTCTTATCCATCTTATCCAATCTTCTCTCAGTCAACATCCAATCCCGATGTTTCTCATGCAATTCTAATTCCCGATCTTTTCCAAACTTACCAGCTCCCACTGTTAGTAACGCGTTCGAAGCCCAATTTCTTGGAAAAACCGCGTTCGCTCCGTCCAGAGCCGAATTCAGGTCATTCGTGACTTCGAACGTTCCCCCTGATTCCTTTGCGTTCGCTTTCGCTTGCTGAAGAATCTCGGAGTCAATCTCGAAACCAGGCGGGTGAGCTAGTATCGTGTCCATTCCAAACCGAGGCATTATCAGCGCCTCCTCTTGTATGCTGCATCGACCCCGGAAGCTTCTAGCGTAACCCCACATTATCACGTACTTCTTACCGCGAAGTCGACCGAACGATTCTTGCGTTGTCATTAAATCAGCGAGACCTTGTGTGGGATGATATGTACAACAAGCCATGTTAATGACAGGGATTTCGGCGTGCCTTGCGTATTCACGGACTACGGAAACTCCTGCGCCGCTGACGTAATCTATTGCGGAATCCAAGATTCTGACCCCGAGCCCATGCCCGTATTTTTCGTACATCTTCGCGACATCTTTCGGAGCCTCCCCAGAGCCGAGGCGCGTCGTTGATACGTCGATGTACTGCGCGTGGCCGCCAAGGTAGGTCATCCCAGCCTCGAAAGCCGCTCTCGTTCTAGTTGATGGAGCATAGAAAAGGGCGAAGAATGTCTTGTTTCGAAGAAGAGGGGGCACTGTGCCCTTGTGGTATTTAGTTTTGAATTCGGCTGCAAGTTTTAGAGTGGTTTGCAGCTCCTCCATTGACCAATCTTGGGTCGTAATCAGGTCTCTGCCAGTAAGGTCAACTTTAGGCAACTCGTTTACCTGTTTTGAAACAGGAAATTGACCTCGTAAATATGATTTCCTCCGCTTGCGTTGAAAAGACTGTGAAAGTTGATAAGGTCAAGCCGGATGATTTTTCGTTCTTCAATTCAATTGAGGGCTTGTGATTGGTCGAAAATCTCATAGTGATTGCACTTGGCGGCAACGCCCTTCTGCAACGGGGGCAAAAGGGTACCTTCGAGGAACAATATCAGAACGTTAAGTCCACCGTGGCGAAAATGGCTGATCTTATAGAGCGTGGGCACAAAATGGTCCTGGTTCATGGTAACGGGCCACAAGTTGGCGCAACAATGCTCAGGCACGAGGCGGCAAAGAACATCGTTCCACCTTTCCCACTCGATGCATGCGGCGCTGAAACTCAAGGTTTCATTGGCTACATGATACAACAGGCGTTGCGGAACGAGTTGAAGTCGCGAGGAGTCGACAAATTCGTCGTCACGGTGATAACCAGAGTGATCGTCGACAAACATGATTCAGCGTTTCAGCATCCAACGAAACCAGTAGGTCCCTTCTATTCTAAGGAGGAGGCGGAGAAGATCCAACAACAAAGACCGGAACTGGTCGTAAAGGAGGATGCTGGACGAGGGTTCAGGCGCGTGGTGGCCTCGCCTGACCCGAAGATAATTGCTGAACGCCTAGCAATCAGAGCGCTGGTCGATTCGGGGTTCATTGTCGTCGCTTGCGGCGGGGGAGGGATACCAATAATCGAGGAGGAGGACAAAGCAGTCGGCGTTGAGGCTGTTATCGATAAGGACTTGGCGGGACAGAGGCTAGCAACCCTGATCGGGGCGAATATTTTCGTTGTCTTGACTGATGTGGAAGGGGCGTACGTGAACTACGGGACCCCCAAACAGGAGTTAATCACTGAGATCAGTACAGGGAAGCTGAAGAACTACTTGAAGGACGGCCAATTCAAAGAAGGAAGCATGGCACCAAAGATAGAGGCTGCGATACGTTTTGTCGAAAGCGGAGGCGATCAGGCCATAATCGCATCTCTCGGGAAGTTAACTGAAGCACTTGAGAACAAGGCAGGCACCCACATAGTCGCGCCTAAGGTTTAATGCAAGCATAAAAGCCAAGGTTTAAGTCAGATTCCCAAAAACTATCGAAAAAGAGGGGTATGCAAATTTGGTTTCTTTCGTAGGTTTATGGAGCGGCAAACATTTCCTTGATACCAACGACTTCTCGCAAGAAGAAGTCAAGAAGATCCTAAATGCTGCGGACGAGTTAAGGAAGCAGTTTCGGGCACGCAGGAAACATGAGTACCTGCCCGGAAAAACACTTTTCATGATGTTCTATAACCGTTCGCTCAGAACGAGGAACTCATTCGAAGCTGGCATGTACCAGCTTGGGGGGCACGCGCACTTTCTCAGCCCACAGGACGTCTACACGCCAGCCTTACCTGAAGACATGGTTGCCTACCAAACCGAGGCCATCTCGGACGTAGCTCGCGTTCTAAGCCGATACGGTGACGCCATTGCAATTCGCATTTACGGAGACGCCGCGAAATGGATCATCGGGAGGGGACACAAGGTCGTCCAAGAATTCGCCAAACATGCTACGATACCCGTTCTGAATATGGAGGATGACATGTATCACCCGTTTCAGGCGCTCGCGGATGCGCAAGCTATGAGAGCAGCGATACCGAAACTCCAGGGAAAAAGGCTCGTAGTCTCCTACGCCTACTCAGGGGGCCTCAAACCACTCGCCGTTCCACAGAGTGAGATTCTGATAGGAACTCAGATGGGCATGGACGTCGTCTTGGCACACCCTCCAGGTTTCGAACTCGAAGATGTAGTAACCGACGCCGCCAAAGCCAACGCCGACAGATACGGTGGAGGATTCAAAGTAGTAAACAACATGAAAGAGGCTTTCGAGGACGCAGATGTTGTCTATCCCAAGGCATGGTCTCCAAAGGGCTACCTGCCGCCGCACAGCAACGCAGTGGATAAAACAGGAGCCACGACTTACCAAGACAAGTTCAAGGACTGGATCTGTACGCAAGAAATGATGGACCTAACAAACCATGGCAAGTACACACATTGCGGACCTGCAGACCGGGGACAAGAAGTCACCGACGAAGTAATCGACAACATGAACTACTCACTCTACTTCGAACAGGCAGAGGACCGTCTCCATGTTCAGAAAGCCGTCATGGCAATGGTGATGGGCGGCCGACCAACAAAGAAACGAAAGTAAGCAACGGAACAATCTAGTCGGCCTGATCCCAAATGAGCGGGTCTCAGGCCGACACGCCTATTCTAGCTAATTGGGGCAGACGTTTCATAGCATGGTTCATTGACTACTTGATCGTCAATTCCCTGCTCGCCTACTTCAACCTCGAATCCCTAGAAACCAAACTCATCCCTCAATTTCTACTACCAAAACTGCCCGGGTCCGATATCTCAATCTGGTCCCCACTATCTGTTCTAATCTTCTTCCTCTACTGGACGCTATCCGAATGGTACGTTGGAAGATCAATAGGACAGCTCTTGCTCAACTTGAGGCTCGTTGAGGCAGGCGGACGAAATGCGAGTCTCCGATCAGCCGCGGTGCAGAGTATAGGAAAGTCGCTGCTTCTTCCACTGGACTGTTTGATAGGTTGGATCTATTCGCCCTGTAGACCATTACGGCAGCGGCTGTTCAATCGTCTCTCGCGAACAATCGTAATTTACATTGGAAAACCAATGCACACTGAGGCGAAGAATGGATATCTGCGAGAAGCCTAAACCTCACATAGCTTGAACACGTCATTTCCGTTTCAACCGCTCAAGGGTGCCACTTATAATTTCACCGCCACGAACCATGGATCAGAAGTAGCATGGCAGATTACGATTACGACGTGATAATCGTTGGATCTGGTCCCGCAGGTCTGACGGCCGCGATCTACACTGGCCGGGCACTACTCAACACATTGGTTATTGGTGGGCGTCTTTCAGGCGGACAATTAATGCTTACAAGCGGGGTTGAGAATTTCCCGGGTTTCCCCGACGGTATTCAGGGCCCGGTTCTGATGCAGGAAATGCGAAAACAAGCCGAACGATTCGGGGCCAAGATTATTGACGAGGATACGGAATCAGTTGATTTCTCGAATGATCCTTTCCAGATCAAAGTCGCTGGAAAATCGTACTCGTCGAAGGCCGTGATTATTAGCACTGGGTCGTCGGCAAAATGGTTAGGGCTGCCATCGGAGGTTAGAATGAGGGGTCGTGGAGTTTCAAGCTGCGCCACTTGTGATGGTTACTTCTTCAGGGGCAAACGCGTGGTTGTGGTTGGAGGAGGAGACACGGCAATTGAGGAAGCTCTCTTCCTGACCAAGTATGCGAGCGAAGTGAGTGTTATCCACCGGCGCGAGGTGCTTCGTGCTAGCAAGATCATGCAGAAGAGAGCCATGGCCAACCCCAAGATCAAGTTCGTGTGGAATTCAGTTGTCGAGGAAATTTCTGGAGATCAGAAAGTTGAGGGAGTCAAGGTCAGAAATGTCAAGACAGGCGAAGTCTCAATAATTGCCAGCGACGGCGTCTTCGTAGCAATAGGCTTCGAGCCTAACACGAAGGTCTTCAAGGGCCAGATCGAACTCGACGAAAAAGGGTACACGGTCACTCGAAATGTGACGGAGACAAGTGTACGCGGGGTTTTCGTTGCAGGCGATGTGCACGACCACAAGTATCGGCAGGCTGTGACAGCTGCTGGGGAAGGTTGCAAAGCCGCCCTAGACGCTCTCGCATACTTGGAAGAGCAAAAAGAAGTTACAATACCTGCTTGAGAGTCAAGGCGTCAGGTACAGACACAAATTCAAGCCCCCAAGCTCAGAGGTATTGGGGGCTACGAACTGAAACCTTTGGTTCGCTGGTCTAACGGCGTTGCGATTCGCTACAATGATTGCAGGATCCTCTTTGATGCGGCCGAAAGCGACCCGACAATACCGAACCTATTCATAAGCCACGCTCACTTTGATCATTCAAAGGGTTTTCAGTTCCCAACACAGAAGAAATACTCAACAAACGAAACTAAGCAAATTTACGAAGCCCAATCCAGCCAAGTGGTAGGAAACTGGCAACCAATCCGTGTTGGCCGAAGATTGAAACTCGGGGAGGTCGAAGTAGAAGCTCACGACGCAGGCCATGTCCTAGGATCTGTCCAGTATGAGGTGATCACCCCAGAGGGAAACATCGTTTATGCGAGTCACATCAACTTCACAGACACGCTAACCTCGCGTGCTGCAGAGGTTGCACCTTGTGAAACCCTAGTTATCGAAGCTACGTTTCCAGCTCCAGGCATGTCGCTTCCACCACGAGAACATGTCATCGCGGAAATGGTCAAGTGGACTCTCGAGTGCATTCATGACAAACGAATTCCCACCTTCGCGGTCGACTCACTCGGAATCGCCCAAGAGCTCACAAGAGTTTTCAACACTTGGACAGAGTTGTCAGTCGTCGTTCATCCGCAGATAGCGCGTGTAAACAAAGTGTACGTTGAAAACGACGTTGGGCTCCGATACGTCGATTCATCCTCCGTAGATGCTCAATCGCTGGTAGGACACGATGAGTGTATAGTCTTAGTGCCGAAGAGATTCGACGCTACCCGGTTCGGTGACTTCAGAGTTGCCAACGTGACCGGTTGGCCGAATCTGACCAGGGGAGCGGAGGATCGCGTCTTCACACTTTCCGACCAAGCAGACTTGGAACAATTGTTACGGTTTGTGCAAGAAACTCGCCCTAAAACTGTTCTCACTTTTAGAGGAGGTAGTAAAATCCTTGCGGAACTCGTATCAAAGAAATTTGGAATGATCGGACGAGAGTTAGCCAGGGAGGTTCGATCACGGAGAGCTGTTGAGACGAAAATTGATCAAGAAAGAGTTGCACTGTGTGAGGATGCGCTCCGAAAAATTGTTGAGATACCTGAATATACATACGAAAGGGGAGATCTTCTAACACTGAGTCTGAAGGAAGGCTTCAAAACGCAGGAGATCGAACAGGCCCTACTGCAATTAACTCGTAAAGGGGAATTCAACTACTCGGCGGTTACTGATGGGTACATCAAGCGGCAGTGAATCGCGAGGGTGGGTTAGAGTCCGAGGCCTCTAAAAAGAAATTTCTTTTGGCAGTAAGGACAATAGGGGCTCTCACGAGGTATAATCTGAGAACAATAACCGCACTTTATGTACGCTGATGCAAATGGCAACCGTCATCAAGTTGGAGAGAACCGTTTTTTCATTTTGATATTTCGCTGTCATACTTGCCAAATTGAAGAGGAATTGCTGGAGGATAATTACAAAGTCCAAGCAAGGTTATGGAAAGCATTGGAAAACCTGAAATTGGGTTCTGCAAGTGGGTTGTTCGTGTGTGCTCATGGCGGAAGTGCATGCCGGTAGCGAATATGTAAGGCGTACCAAACTCTCCAATCTAATGTTTGAGCGCGCAAGAAAAATCGAGCCCGCAGGGGTCTCTTACAGATTTAGGCACTTTGAACCATACCCTTTCTTCGTTAAGGAAGCCCGTGGCGCGAAGCTAATCGATATCGACGATAATGAGTACACTGATTATTGGTGCACTCACTTCGCGATGATACTTGGCCATGCCAATCCAGTTGTAATGCAAGCAATCAAATCCCAAGCTGAAAAAGGGTGGCACTTCGGACTAGCACACAAGTTGGAGATAGAACTCGCTGAAACAATAAGAAAACATGTACCCAGCGCAGAGTTATTTCGTTACACGAGTTCCGGAAGTGAGGCTAACTTCTACGCTATTCGCTTAGCTAGAACGTTCACGAAACGAGATAAAATCGCGAAGTTTGAAGGGTGTTGGCACGGCGCCTATGACCCGGTACATCTTGACATTAGACCACCGTTCAACAAACCACTCTCGGGTGGAATACCGAGATCTTCCCAAGCAGACACAATCGTCGCCCAATACAACGATCTCGACGCATTCTTAAGCCGAGTTAAGGGTGAATCATTAGCCTGCGTAATCCTTGAGCCCGTTATGGGAGCCGGAGGAATGATTCCCGCGGAGAGAGAGTTCCTTAGAGGGTTAAGAGAGTACTGTGACGAATCGGGCGCACAACTGATTTTTGATGAAGTCATTACAGGTTTCAGATTGGGACTAGGGGGCGCGCAGGAGCATTACGGCGTAAAATCCGATGTAACGGTCATGGGCAAAATCATTGGTGGCGGTCTCCCAATCGGCCTTGTCGCAGGCAACCAGGAAATAATGAACAGAATGGATCACACAAAATACTCCGGAACAGAGTATGCATACCACGGGGGCACATTCGCAGGTAACGCGATCACATTAGCGGCGGGAATAGCCACAATCAACGTGCTGGAGCAAACACCCGTTTACCAACACGTTAACAAACTTGGCGAGAAGACGCGAAGAGCGATAAACGGCATTTTCAACCGTTACGATTTCCCTGCTCAAACCTCCGGAATTGGATCACTCTTTGGCATTCACACCACGTCGAAGAAGCCAATTCGCGATGTGAGATCTTTCGCATACAGTGACCACGAAGAATCAAAACGGATTTTCGGCTTCTTCCTTGAGAACGGAATCCTAATGGTTGTTCCAGAAATGCTGCATGGCTCCATAAGCTATGCGCACACCGACGCCGATGTGGATCATCTAGCCGAGACGATAGAGAAATTCGTGAAACGACAAGCGTCCGCTCCAAGGTCTTCATCATAACGGATCACAGACCGTATTGAATAACTCTGATAGGTTACATTTCCTGCTCCATGTCGGTATCCGAATAGTTAGGGACTGACGCAAAAGAGATTCAATTGCTATGCATACAGTAAGCGCGAAAACCTCTTTTAGCATGCCCAGAGAGCGAGGGTAATAGATGTGAGTTGTCCGAGCCGCACCGCATAACCTACGACCTCATGCCTCCGCTAACATACCTTTTCATGTACGCAATCATGTCCGGTTTCGCAGTCGCATTCGTTTATGGCTTCTACAGGCGCTTAAGAGTCTACTTCCGCGGATCGGCACCACCAAAATTCGACCAAATTCAGGAGCGGGTTAGGAGAGCGGTTGTTAACGCCTTTGCGCAGCGAAAGGTTGTAAAGAAGACTTATCCCGGTATCATGCATCTGCTGATCTACAGCGGCATACTAGTGCTCTTTATTGGAACAACTCTCGTAATGACGGATAATGACTTCTGGCAGCCTCTCTTCCATCACCAGTTTCTGATCGGGAATTTCTACTTGTCCTTCGAGTTTTTCCTGGACGCTTTCGGCTTGGTGGCTATAGCCGGACTCATCATTGCTCTAGTCAGAAGGGCGATTTCGCGTCCATCGAATCTTCCAACCTCTCGCGATGACGTTTTCATCTTCACAATTCTGCTCATCATTTTGCCTACGGGCTATTTACTGGAGGGTATCAGGTTAGCTGTTGATAAGCCGCCATGGGCTCCATGGTCTTTCGTCGGATACCGAGTCGCGCTCTACCTAACCAGCCAAGGCCTGGTCGGACCCGGGTCTGTTACGTTTTATCAGTACTTATGGTGGTTCCACGCTCTACTGGCTTTCATTGGAGTGGCAAGCATACCATACACGAAACTCTTCCACCTATTCACCTCACCACTAAACGCGCTCTTTGCACATCAGAGACCCAAAGGGCAATTGAGCACGCCTTTCGACCTAAGGCAAGTTTTGGCTACTGGAAGTTTCGATGTTAAGGTCGGAGCCGCAACCATTGGTGATTTCTCCTGGCAACAACGATTATCTTTCGACTCATGTACTCAATGCGGACGGTGCACAAACGCGTGCCCAGCTACGGCCGCTGGCACACTTCTTTCACCAATGCACCTGATACTGAAATTGAGAAACGTGATGTTGGCTCAAAGTCACGCTGATGGAGGAAGCCTCGTAATCCCCGACATTGTCAATCCAGAGGAGCTTTGGGCTTGCACCACGTGCAGGGCATGCGTTAACGAGTGTCCCGTCCTAATCGACCACGTAGACTCGATCGTTGATATGAGAAGACACTTGATCGCCGAAGGAAAACTCGACAGAGGCAAAAGGGATCTGCTGAACAATTTGAACAATGTTTCAAACCCATACGGACTCCCCCAGGCCGATCGAATGAAGTGGGCAGAAGGACTAGACGTCAAAACCGCCCAACAACAACCTAACTTTGAGGTCTTATACTGGGTTGGATGTTCCGGCTCATACGATCCTCGAAACCAGAACGTATCACGAGCCATCGCTAAAATCCTCAAGGCCGCAAACGTCAGTTTCGCAGTTCTAGGGACGGAGGAGAAATGTAACTGTGAAGTAGCCAGGCGGTTGGGAGAAGAAGGGCGTTTCCAGCAGAGCGCACTGGAACTAGTAGAGCTCTTCAAGAAGTATAACGTGAAAACTGTCCTCACCCAATGCCCACACTGCTACAACACTTTCAAAAACGAGTACCCGGAATTTGGGGGTGACTTCACAGTGGTTCATCACACGCAATTCATAGAACAATTGATGACGACTGGAAAACTAAAACTCAAAGCTCAATCAAAGGGGCTGGCAACGTTTCATGACCCTTGCTACTTGGCCCGTTACAACGGAGTAATTGATTCTCCCAGAAACATAATTTCCTCCTTAGGAAGTATGGAACTAAGGGAAATGCCGCGTTCCCGCGAAAACAGCTTCTGCTGCGGGGCCGGGGGTGCAAACTTCTGGTACAAGGTTGAGAAAAAGAAGAGAGTGGATGCAATTCGCCTCGAAGAAGCTCAGCAAACGGGAGCCAATATAATCGCTACAGCATGCCCATTCTGCACATCCATGCTTGAGGATGCCAGCGTCTCGGCTGGAACAAAGGACGCGGTAACAGTTCGTGACATTTCCGAACTCGTAGCAGACCAGATTGAATCCTAGTAACGTATTAATTGCATAGCGCGTTTGAGCTAAGAACTCTCCCGGGATGAGTGATGGCAAACATAATTGTACTTGTCAAACAAGTGCTTCAAACCGCGGATCTGAAAGTGGACCGCAGCACTAAGAGTATCATAACTCAAGGTGTGCCGAGGGTTATCAGTGAAACTGACAAAAACGCGATTGAGGAAGCTGTTAGAATCAAAGAGAAGAATGGTGGAAAGATTACTGCAATAAGCATGGGGCCACCAGAAGGAAAAGAGGCTTTGCGAGAAGCTCTTGCCATGGGCGTTGACGAGGCCTGCCTAATTACCGATCCACAGTTCGACGGTTCAGATGCCCACGCAACCGCGAACGTACTCGCTGCAGCAATTACAAAGATCTTAGACTATGACCTAATCCTCTGCGGCGCATACTCTGAAGATGCCTTTGCATTTCAAGTTGGGCCACGAATCGCCGAGATCTGCAACTTACCCCAGATAACGTATGCCGCCAAACTGTCCCTTGAGACGGGTAAGGTAATAGTGGAAAGAGACTTGGAGGATGAGAGGCAGACCGTTGAAAGCAAGCTTCCTTGCTTAGTTACGGTTGGAAGAGAGATCAATGAACCTCGCCTTCCCACCCTCATGGCTATTATGGCCGCGTCGAAGAAACCGACGAAGACTTGGACCGCTGCCGACCTGAATCTCACCGCTGACGAGATAGGCTTCAACGGATCATTAATCGAAATCCTCAGAAGCACGGTATCTGTCGGAGAACGAAAAAGAGTGATGCTTCAAGGACAGGCTAAGGAGATAGCTCCTAAACTTGCTACACTGCTTGCACAGGAAGGAGTTTTGAAGGGGCACTAAAGATGGCGCAAGAAGCCAAGGGAATCTGGGTATTCTCTGAATCCCCTCAACTCCTTCTCGAATTGCTCGGCAAAGGCAGAGAGCTAGCTAACAATAGTGGAGCTGAATTGGTCGCAATTTCTAAAGCCTCGGGCGAAGAGGCGCAGAAACTAGTTCATCAGGGGGCAGACAAAGTCTTCGCAATCTCAGATCAAGCGTTGAACCAATTCCAAGTAGACGTATACACCGACACCCTTGCTAACTTAGCAACCGAACGTAAACCTGACGCAATCTTAATCGGAGCTACACGAAACGGGTTAGAGTTCGCCCCTCGTTTAGCCGAGCGGCTCAAGACTGGGTGCGTTACCGAAGCGACCAAGCTTGAGCTTGACGCTGACAAGAAGACATTGCTAGTGCAGCGGGTAACTATGGGCGGTAACTTGACCGAGACCCAGACTTCGAAAGCGAAACCACTAATCGCTACTATTCCCAAAGGACTGTTCTCACAACTTCAAGTAGATACATCTCGAAAGGGTGAGGTCATTGCGGTGGTCCCGAAATTCAAGCCTCCAAGCACGAAACTCATCGAAACAAAACCCAAGCCGGCAAAAGGCGTGAAGTTAAGCGACGCGTCAATAATAGTTTCATTCGGGCGTGGGGTGAGAAAGAAGGAGGACATGGCCCTGATTGAGCAGTTTGCCAAAAACGTAGGCGGAGTGATCGGCTGCTCAAGGCCCATTGCAGAGGATTTGAGGTGGCTCCCTGAGGATCAATACATCGGCTTATCAGGGCAGAAGGTGAACCCAAAGCTGTACTTCGCGCTCGGCATCTCTGGGCAAATTCAGCATCTTACAGGCATCAGGGGAAGCCGCGTGATCGTCGCAGTAAACAATGATCCTAAGGCGCCTATATTCGAATTTAGTGACTACAATGTAGTTGCTGACCTGTATGAGATGATTCCAGCATTAACGGATGCAATGAAACAGTCAGGCAAATCCTAAGCGAAACACGAGTGGATTCTTCCGGCAACACTGTGTCTAGTTCTTCACTAGGTTCGAATCAGTGAGGGAACCGAGAGAACGGACGCCGATAGCAGAGTGAAGAATATGCGTGGGTCACGTGCCATGGATAGTATCGTTCTTCCCTGGAAATCGATGTCTGCCGTTCTGTTCAGAACCTGATCAACGTTCAACTCATTTGCTATGGTGAAGATCCTGTCAAGATTTCTGTCAGGAAGGTTGTAAAGTAGTCGACGTAACCAGGACATTGTTCGTAAGTCGAAGCCAATCATTCGCCGCCAGGAATCCTCGTAATTTCTCATCCTCGCAGCGGAAACATTACTTTCCTTTGCTGCGTTGGCGGCTGTTTCGCCCGCAAGTTTCCCACAGAGTAAGCTAAAGACGATGCCTCCGCCTGTCGTTGCCTTCACCTGCGAAGCTGCGTCACCCACAGCGAGCAAACCATCGGCATACGTGCGACTCGCTGCTCCTCCCACCGGTATAGGATGAAACACGATAGGAGAGAACTGTCTCGCTTGTCTCATCTTCGCTGAGACTACGGGATGTTTTCGAATGAATTTTTCAAAACAGTGTCTAACGTTTGTTCTCGCGCCTGCTGCTATCCCCACCTTCGCCGTCCCGTCACGCCTTGGAATAATCCAGCCGAAAAAGCCTGGAGCAAACCGCTGACCGAAATAAACCTCCACGTAATCCTCGTCAACATCTTTCAAGTTCTCGACGCTGAACTGAGCCGAGTTCACCAGTAGTTTTCTGCCTTGTCTTGGGAGGCCGGCATACTTTCCAATCGAGGCCGCGCATCCACTAGCGTCAATTAGGACACGGCACGTAACGTCAAATTGTTGCGCTCCGGAAATCCTGAGTTTTATTCTTTCGTCTTCGCGTCTATAATTGTCGATGCGGGAGTTGAGTTGTATGTTAGCACCATTCTTGCTTGCCAATTCTGCGAGGTGGGCGTCGAATTTCGCGCGGTTCAGGACCCAGGTTACTGGGGATGATCTGGACAATGTCAAGGGGTTGGCGGAGGGGGGGTGCAGCACTGCGCCTTTGATCTTGTTCTCAATTATATCGGAGGGGATTGAGGGGCTGAATTCTTTGAAGGCTTGGATGCCAACGTGGCCGGAGCAATGTGATGGTATACCGATTTCGGGGTGTTCCTCGAAAACTGAGACGGTCGCTCCACTCCGGGTTGCGGCAAGTCCAGCTGTTGCGCCGCTAACGCCGCACCCGACGACGGCTACGTCTACTGATGTAGGCGGCAATTTTCTCTTCTTGATTCGAGACTAGGGAGTCGGTGAATCTGAACCTACCGGATGGATAGCGTTCTTAGCGAATCGTACGTTGTTCCGCGATCTCTACTCGTCTTTTTCCTTTCATTTGGCGTGAGACTCTAACTAGGCCGTTTACTTCAAGTTTGAGTAAGATTCGGTTGAGTTCGCGGAAGCTGAGCTCTTCCTTTCCGTTTTTTATTTCTCGTAGTAGTTCGTCGTCGGTTAGTGGACCTTTGCGTTCTATGAGGTCTAGGACGAAGAGCTGTAGGGGGCGGGGGCCCCAGACTTTTTCCATGCTAACATCGCGTGTTTGGGTTATGCTACTGGTGTTGGGGCTGCCGCTCGTTCTCTTCTAAGTCGTTTAGCGAATTTCTGGTACCATGAGTCGTCTTCGGGGGTGATGCTTGGGCCAACTCGCTCCATGGCTATGTCGAAGTCACGTCTAGATACTTCGGTGGCATCTATGTTTTCGCGTAGGGCGGTGATGGCTGCTTCGCGGCATATGGCTTCAATGTCGGCACCTGAGTATCCTTGAGCTTTTCTGGCGAGTTCGTCGATGATTATGTCTCTGGAGAGTGGCATGTCGTGGGAGTGGATTTTGAATATCTCCTTTAGCGAGTCGAAGTCGGGGGCGGGTACGTAGATTAGTCTGTCGAAGCGTCCGGGTCTTAGGACGGCTGGGTCTAGAATGTCGGGACGGTTGGTGGCGGCGATTACTAGGACGTTCTGAAGGCTTTCGATTCCGTCGATCTCTGTTAGTAGTTGACTGATGACGCGTTCACTCGCGCCGGAGTCTGCGTAACCCAAGCCGCGCTTGGGCACGATTGCGTCGAGTTCGTCGAAGAAGATTATGGCTGGGGCGGCAGTTCGTCCCTTTCTGAATACTTCGCGGATCGCCTTTTCGGATTCTCCGACCCATTTTGAGAATATTTCTGGTCCTTTAATTGAAATGAAGTTGGCTTCGCTTTCGGTCGCTACTGCCCGTGCGAGTAATGTTTTACCGCATCCCGGTGGTCCGTAGACCAGTACTCCTCTTGGCGGTTTGATGCCCATCTTTACGAATACTTCAGGTTTCTTGAGTGGCCATTCGACGGATTCCATGAGTTCCTGTTTGACGTCCTTCAGGCCACCTACCTCAGTCCAGTGAACTTGTGGGACTTCGACGTAGACTTCTCGCATGGCTGTTGGTGTGATTTCACGGTAGGCGGACATGAAGTCGTCCATTTTGACCACCATCTTCTCCAAGGTTTCTGGTGGAATGCGTTCTTCCTCAAGGTTGATTTCCGGTATGTACCGTCTCAACGCTTTCATTGCGGCTTCGCGGCAAAGGGAGGCTATGTCCGCTCCCGTGTACCCGTGGGTAACGTCGGATAGTCTTTTGAGGTCTAGGTCTTCTGCTAGGGGCATGTTTCGTGTGTGAATTTGGAGAACTTCAAACCTTCCCGCCTTATCCGGTACGCCAATTTCTATTTCTCTATCAAATCTTCCTGGTCGTCTAAGAGCTGGGTCTATTGCGTTGGGGCGATTGGTTGCTCCGATGACTATGATGTTTCCGCGCGAGCCCATACCGTCCATGAGTGATAGCAGCTGAGCGACGACGCGTCGTTCGACTTCGCCTGTCACCTCTTCTCGTTTTGGTGCTATGGCGTCCATTTCGTCGATGAATATGATGCTGGGTGATGTTTCTTGCGCCTTTTGGAATATTTCGCGCAAGCGTGCTTCGGATTCGCCATAGAACTTCGACATTATCTCGGGGCCTGAGATGACGTAGAAGTTCGCGTCTGACTCATTTGCCACTGCTTTAGCTAGGAGCGTTTTGCCGCATCCAGGGGGACCATAGAGGAATACGCCTCTGGGGGGCTCGATCCCGAGCCTTTGGAAGAGTTCTGGATGCCTCAGTGGTAGCTCGACCATCTCCCGAATTCTTTGGATCTCTTCGTGAAGGCCGCCGATGTCTTCGTAAGTAACGATTGGGATCCCTTTCTTCTCGGGCGTTGGTTCGCTCAGAACCTGCACGTGAGCTGTTTCTGTAATCTTGACGGGGCCGTGTGGTCGTGTCCTTGTGACGATTAGTGGCACAGCGCTTCCGAAGATCGAGAGGAGGGTCATGTCTCCCTCGATGAATGGCATGTCCATGAAACGACGTTTAACGAAGCTTACGAATTCTTCGTCGACGCTTAGGCGAACGTCTGTGGGAGCGAAGATTATCGCCTGTGCATCCTTGACGTCTGCTTTTCTTACGCTAACGTATTCGTTTAGGGCTACTCCTGCGTTTCTTCGAATGAGTCCGTCCATACGTATGATTTCTTGTCCTTGGTCTTCAGCATAGGCGGGCCATGCAACTGCTACTGTCATCTTCTTTCCGTGGATTTCGACGAAGTCTCCTGCGGTAATGCCTAGCTTCTGCATCGTGTCGTTGTCTATGCGTACTTTTCCGTGTCCAACATCGCGTTGTCTGGCGTCGGCTACTCTCAAGGATGATTCTCGACTACTCATAATCAGGCTCCACCGAATGGTATGCGGGTCGTACAGGGGTTCTGTCGGTAGTTGCGGCTATTAAAGTTCCTTCCGTCAGATTGTCTTCTTCTCCTATTTTCTGTTGATTCCATGTGCGTCATTGTGGCGCAATGCATCTTTCTTTTCCACACGTCTGTTACTAGAAGTAACAGAACGCCGATTTAAGTGTTACCGGAAGTAACAGGTTAGAATCTTCCGACCCTAAGAACCTCAATCTCACTGACTTGATCCACGCCTCGAATGGCAACCTCAGCTTTGTCCATTACTCCTTCAGCGTCCTCGGGCATGACCACATGAGCGATTAGTGCAACCAATCCGAAGGCCACCGGCTCTTCATCAAACTTTTGCACTGAGAAACCAGTCGGAAGTGCTGACTGGATTCTGGTTTTGAGAGCACTCAAATCAATGTTGGCATCGTTTGGGAATATCTTAATCAGAGCTAGCACTTTCGCCATCTAACTTCAGCCACGTTTGTCTTAGGGTCCTGTATAACCGCATTTTATGCAGCGGTAGGGGCGACCAAACATTCGGCATTTCTCGCAACGCCAGATTGTAACCTCGCCGCAGCTTGGGCAAGGGAACTTCACTGCGCCTTCGCCGGGAAGTATAGTGCGTGCGCACCATGTGCAAGTGGGCATGCGGATGGTTTTCTCTGTACTTGTAGTGATTGCGCTCATTTCGAATACCTTGAGGGTTGCACAGGCTGGCTAGGGCAAGTTATAAATTGATTGCTGATTGCTAAACTTGTCAACAATTCAACGATTTCAATCAACCGACAGATTCAAACAGCAGACTACCAATTCGCAAGTCAAAACACGGCAGCCCGCCGTGGGATGGGATGGCGTTGGTCAAAATAGATTCTGTTTGCGAGCTCGATAGGTTCAGAAGGTTCATGATAATGAGCACTTGCCAATCATACATTCCTCTCGACCTCGACCAAGACGAAACCATCTACCCAGAGCGATCCTCTGACAAGGGTACAATGTACGTTGAGGCCGAAGATAAGGAGACGATGCAACAAATACGGGAAATTAGATTCACGCGGGTCTCAAATGTTTTAGGGATAATCTACAACTCGAAGAGCGGACGAACACAATTGAAGTGGCGTCACTTGAAGGGACAGATCGGTAGGCTCAGCGGTGACGCGAGCCCGAACACACTCGTCAACCTATTCGCCTCACAAGCCCTACCAGAATCATACGCTATCGCAGACCGAGAATCCGAGTCCGAATCAGAGCCTCAAGAGGAAAAGGAACCTGCGGGCACGATCCACGAGGCCTTCGCTGACACGTAATACACTATCACATCACTGCCCCCTAGGTTCCTGATACAAGACCGAGTTTGCGTCGCTAGAGTTCAGACTTCTAATCTAGAAGTTGGAGGCTGTCGAATTGTGTAGACTACACATTGCGGCTTGAACATGAAGTTCGCAGGGCTACAATCCTAGAACAACGGTACGTACACGGGAAGTGGAGAATAATCAAAATTTTCGAGAAGGGGGAACTGCGAGAGATAATCGTAAGTCGCAGAGAAGAATACTATTCTTGAGATAAATGCCTGCCCGATGAACATGTTTTGTAGCAGGCAGTTAGCACTATTAGATGTCATCGGAGCGAACCGACTTGGGAGTTGACCTCGCAGATATCATTCCAGAACAGACGATCACCCTAGAAAGCTTGTCAAACAAAACCCTTGCAGTGGACGCGTACAATACTCTATACCAGTTTTTAGCGATAATTCGCCAACCCGATGGAACACCACTAAAAGACAAAAGTGGACGAATCACAAGCCACCTCAGCGGCCTCCTCTACAGAACATCTAACCTTGTAGAACGAGGGATCAGACTGGCATTTGTGTTCGATGGCAAACCACCTGAATTGAAGGAAATGGAGATTCATAGACGCCGCAGAATCAAGCAAGAGGCGGCCGTGAGATATGATCAGGCTCTGAGGGAAGGCAAACTCGAGGAGGCACGCACCTATGCTCAGGCTACTTCATCACTTAAGGACTTGATGGTTGACGATTCAAAGAGGCTTCTCGACTCGTTAGGGATCGCGTGGATTCAGGCACCGTCGGAGGGGGAAGCGCAGGCTTCCTTCATGGCTTCGAAAGGAGACGTCTGGGCTGTTGCGTCTCAGGATCACGACTCACTACTCTTCGGAACACCAAGAATGATCAAAAACCTAGCGATAACCGGTCGAAGAAAACTCCCACGAAGGAACACTTACGTTGAGGTTGAACCGAAGCTTATCGATTTGGCTAAGGTGCTGGAAGAGTTGTCTCTAACCAGAGAACAACTAATTGATCTAGGAATATTGATTGGAACCGACTTCAATCCTGACGGTGTAAAGGGCATTGGGCCAAAGACCGCTTTGAAGCTGCTTCATGAGAATGGAAACTTGGAGAGCATAATGACCAGTGACCCGGAAATAACAATTCCAGGAGTTCCCCAGGTCAGGAAAATCTTTGTTCAGCCAGAAGTAACCTCTAACTATTCACTTAAGTGGTCTGAGCCGAACGAGGAACAAGTCGTCTCTTTCCTTTGTGGAGAACGTGACTTTTCAGAGGATCGCGTTAGAAAAGCCGTTTCCAAAATGAGGACATCTAAGACTCAACCGAGCGCGAAGAGTACTTTGGACTCCTTCCTCGGTTAAGTGCACCGGAACTCGCTACAACGCACGTGGCTAACTCTTCCATCCACGTTTTCCCCTGAGGGGAACAAAGGCAACTCCTCCTAGGTTCTCTCTAGACAGGCTTCCATCACTCATTTTCGTGATTCGAATTAGCTCTTGGTAAAAATGGGCTCCGCCGACAGGGATCAGGAGTATGCCACTTGGCGCCAGTTGTTTTGTCATCTCGTTAGGGATTTCGGGAGACGCGCTGGCCACGATTATCAAGTCATACGGACTCCATTCCTTCAATCCCTCGGATGCATCGGCTGAAACGAACGTCACTCGATTCGCGTAGCCTAATCGTTCCACATTTGCTTTTCCAAACTCGGCCAACTCCTTTACGATTTCTGCCGCCCAAACGTGACCCCGGGACTTGCTAGGCTCTCCTGAGGGAGCCACTACTTCTGCGTAAACACAACTCATGTACCCGCAACCTGCGCCAACTTCTAGGACTCGCAATCCAACACGAATTTTACCATATTCGCAGAAGAGAGCTGTCATGTGGAGAGCACTGGTAGTCTGCCCCCAACCGATTGGTATGGGAGAATCTATGTAAGCATACGATTTTGACTCATATGGGAGAAATTCTTCGCGAGGTACCTTTTCCATTGCACGAATGATTCCTTGATCCTTCAGAAGCCCTTCATCCTTGAGTCTTCTGACTGCTTGCTGTCTCAACTCAGCGAAGTTCCGCAATTTCCTCAATGCTCAATCCAACAAGCGAGATCAATAAGCATTCAAGTACGTGGTTACGACTTTCTCAAACGGGAGAGTGAGTTCTAGTTGAAAATGGTTGAAGAATTGGTAGCGTACGGTCACCAAAACATCTTAGGAACCCACTCAATGACTTTCGAGATCACAAGAGCCCCTAATCTATCGAGACGAGGCGATTGCGTGATTGGTGTGAATGCAACTAGAGCGCCGTCAGATTTCTCTCTCCACTTCAAGAATCTTTGTAGGCATGAAGGAACGCAGATCACAATTCTTCTAGAAGCCGGAAGCCTTACGGATGTAATTCAAGGCTCCGGAAGCCCAGGTCTCAGATTTATTGACCGGAACGAAATGGTTGGAAGAAAGTCGTCATTTATTTCCGATAGAACCATAATGGTTCACGCGAACAAGGCGGCGAGGGATATCAAAAGGAGCCTGATCAACGCTTTGACTTCTCCAAAAAGTATCTTAAAGGTTCGAATATCGGCCGAGGACAGTATCTAATTTACTAACGCGTCAATAGCTACCTGCACGATTCCGGGGGAGATTTCCCTGATGACGTTACAGAATTCGAACGCCTCAACTTTTCTATCCTGAGCTTCGACAATGGCTTTGAAAGAATTCTGAAGGGAATCTAGGCGGGATTCTCTATCAACGAACTGGTAGAAATGAATTCGTCCTCCCCGCTTTTTTAGCGTACGAATCGCGGCGTCAATGTAGTTTTCAGCTTCGGAAGGCAAGTTCATTATGACACGATCAGCGATCCCTTGCACTTCATTCACTGACAGTTTTCTAGAGTCTCCATGCATTGGAATCACATGATCGGCAACCCGATTTACGAAGGTGTTTTGTCTCAGGTATTTGATCGCAGTTGGATTGATATCTATCGAAAATACTTTCGACGTTGGTTGCGATTTCGCGGTCAAAACTGAGTAAGGTCCAACGCCTGCGAACATGTCCACTACGGTCTCATTGGGTTTAACTTGTCGTGCGACGCGCATTCGCTCATTGGATAGCCGAGGATTGAAGTACACTTCGGCAACGTCTAGATTGTATTGACACGAGAATTCATGATGAACCGTTTCTGTGGTCCCTGTTCCAGCAATGACTTGAAACTTGCGCGTGCGAAACGTACCCATTACGTCGCTGCACTTGCGAAGTACCAAGCGCACATGCGGGCTTAGCTGAAGAATGGCTTTCCCTATTTCTGAAGAATGAGCATCCAAGTCTGATGGGATTTCAACTATCGCTATGTCTCCAATCAAGTCAAATGATCGCGGGAGTTTGGAAGCGAGAGTTGAAGAAGTTTGAATTGCATCTTGGATTCTCTTTGGACGGGAAACAATTGATTCAAAATTTGTCTCCGAGATTACGAAATTGCCCAGCTTCGTTCTTAGAAGCTGAGTTTCGGCGGAAGATGGTTCTCTGATAATTGGGATCGTAATTTTCCGTTCGAGTTTTTTCAGTTGGTGTGACTTGTCGATGAGTCCCATTTCTCGCAATGTCTCAATTCCCCGTTGAGCCATCTGTCTCGGTACGGTCACCGCACGCACCCTCATCTCAACCCCAATCTCAGTTAGAGCTCCAGCGAATAATGCAACGCTAAATACACAGACTGTGCTCTAAGAAAAAGCTGAGATGGTGTCAGCTTTGGTACAATGGCGGCGACGTGAAGAAGTCATCGGGCGGGAGGTAATCGACGGCGACGCGAAGAAGTTGGGCGTTACGAAAGATTTAGCTTGGTCCGAGGATGGTCGATTGGCTTTACTTATAGAGCTTAGTGAAGAGGATGAGTTCTTTCTTCCATTTGAGGACATTGAGAGGATTGGCGACGTGGTGTTCGTAAGGGCAAAGTCAGCTCTAATGGCTGCTCCGTCCATCACGTGCCCAGTATGCAAACACAAGAACCTCCTCGAAGCCAAATTCTGCGCTAAATGCGGACGTACCTTAGAAGGTAAGGAAGAAAAGAGAGAAAAAAGGCGTTTTCAAGGAGAATCGCCGTAAATTCCATTGGCACCGTATGCCCGAAAACTGCCTGAACGGGACACTCGTTTGTGTCAGGATTGTGTGCTTTAACAGTGTTAATCAGCACGTTTTGCCGCAGATTTACTTGAAAACGCTTTTATTTGGACCGCATGAGGCCAACCGAGTGCGGCACAATGTTCGTGGAAAGGTCTAGTGGCTACCCCATAATGAGCCTGTCCAGAGTTGCCATCCTGATTGTTATGGCACTCTTTTCCGCTTTCCCCCCCTTCCCGCATGTATTCGCAACAACCGGTCCGGTTGCCTCAAGCGTACAAGTGGATGCTGTAACTCCAATCTCCAAATTCGCATTCACTGAGTGGGGGATACCCACAGTGAACTCTAGTGTTTACGGTATGGCAGCGGATACCATAGGCAATGTGTGGATGACAGAAAACGCAACGAACAAACTTGCCATGTTTGATCCCTCGACCAACAATTTCACCGAATGGAACATCACAACCCCGAATAGCCATCCATACAATGTTTTCACGAAACTTGTCACCGTGTCAAATGTACAAGTAACCCAGGTCTTCTTCACAGAATACGCCTCAAGCAAAATTGCCAGATTCGATTCCTCGACAAACAACCTAACCGAATGGGTTCTCCCAACCGGAAGCCACCCTGTTGGCATTTATGTTGACGACAATAATGATATCTGGTTTACAGAATCCGGAAGAGACGTGATTGGAAGACTCAAGACAAGTACTGGCAATTTGACTGAGTGGGTACTTCCAGGTGCCACTTCGACAGCGGGCACGCCTTTGCTGAAGCCTTGGGGAATATACGTTCAAGTTGTCCAAACGTCATCCTATACCAACAGGTTTGTTTGGTTCACAGAGAGTTTAGGTGGCAAGATTGGCCGACTAGAGGTGAATAGCAGCCGCCTAACCCTTTGGGATCTAAACTCATTGGGACTAGGACAATATCAACCGAACGACATAACCATCGGAACTTACCAGTCACTTCCAGTAGCGATCGTTACAGACGCGAACAACAAAATTTCGGTACTAGGGAATGATACAGGAGGAGGTTCGCTCTACCAAGAAGCCGTTATACCGACAAATGCTGCGAATCCAATGGGAGTCGTCTTCGACTCGCAAAGAAGTGCGGCGTGGTTCGCCGAGAACGGTGTAGGCAGCATAGCGAACCTAAACACCACAAACATTTTTGCAGGCCAACTGATGACTCCAAGTTATTGTACAATTCTACCTCAAATTGGAACCCCGAGTTGTCCGTCTCCGTCTATCAGAACTACTAGCATAATCAGTTCCACAACTACTAAGCCTGGAATGCAGTCGGCGATCGAGAATCCTTCAACTCCCGTAACCGTGACTGTTCGACAGGGACCCATAAACGGCATCACGGAATATGGATTGCCTAACTCGACAGCTCGCCCAACCTACATCGCGGTCGACCCAACAGAAAATGTCTGGTTCCCTGAAAACAATGTCACGGTCAACCGGATTGCGCGATTAAGCGTGCCGTATGTTTTCCAAGTCTCAGCTACCCCAAGCACAAGAACCATTAATCCTGGTCAAACTGCGACTTTTTCTGTGAATGTCACGCTCCTAGGAGGAGCTCCGCTCCCGGTTCAACTTAGCTTAGTAAACCCAGCCACAGGCGTTACCGCTGTTTTCAGTCCACAATCTCAAAACCCACCGTTTCAGTCAACACTCACTCTTACGACTACGAACTCAACACCTACTGGCAGTTTTCCATTGGCCATTAAAGCAACTAGCGGACAGCAAGTTGTAACTGCAACTGTACTTCTCAACATTCAAGCTCCGCAGCCAATTCCCTTTGATTTCACGATGAGCATCCAAGGACCAACCAGTGCCACAGTACCCCAAGGCGGCTCAGCCTCTTTCGGCTTGGACGTAGCACTAGCTAGTGGAACGCCACAACCAGTCAACTTAACAGTTTCCGGACTTCCAACAGGGTCAAGCTATTCATTAACTAAAACCGATGGAACGCCAACATACAACTCAACCCTCAACATTTTCACTGACGTGAACTCTCCCGGCGGAACCTACACGATCACTGTTCTTGGGAGGACTAGCACCGGACTAGCGCACACTGTAGCGCCAGTCTTAACGATAACTGAGTTGCTTCGTGATTTCAACATCACCGCACCAGTTACTCAGGT